>JACCDT010300634.1_pt1 | contig 86777 bp, 72 predicted proteins | sample 7446291 | NCBI WGS metagenome assembly JACCDT01 (sample SAMN15323446, study PRJNA562643) | freshwater metagenome | isolation source: river surface water | place: USA:Blue River Watershed | collected 2017-08-17 | reverse complement strand
CACAGCCTAACTTACCAGTAAGAGATGTATTTGGCGTATCAAACAACGGCGCAAGTCAAGGCATAGTAACATTTACTGTACCTGCAAAAAATGCACAGGACGAATATCTATTTCCAGGAAACAATTTAGTAGATGTAGTTAGTGACGTTCCATTCTCACAAGTAAATGGTCAACGATTGGCTGATGTAGTTAACATCGACGGAATTACATCATTGAATGGTCTACGTGTTATGTTCTATAACACCGGCATTGCAAGTGAAGTTGGTTATGTATCATCATACTTTGGTGAAACTAATTTTGACGTAAACAATGACTTCTTAGTTCCCCCACTAACATTAACAGTTTCAAGTTGCAGTACTACTGCATTTACTTTAGCATCAGGTACAACTGATACATTAGTTGTAGGTCAAACAGTTACGTTTGATAATCCTGTATTTGGTGGAATCACCGGTGGACAAGTTTATTATGTTCATAGTATCCCATCATCAACAACCTTTACAATTGCAACCACATTAACTGCTGGTTCCCCCTTGACACTAACTGCGGCCTCAGGCACAATGACAGTAAATGTCAATCAGGGTTTGTATGAAGAAGGATTTTACACTAACGTAAATCAGAACTTTTATAGAATTGAATACATCGGTGATCCCGATGATCCCGTATTACGTTTGATCCCAGACGGCATCATCCCAACTGAGCAAAAGATTACTGCACAGTTTGGTACAGAATGGATTGATCGTAAGTTCTATAGAAACACGCTAGGTGTAATTAGTTTAATTCCTTATATTTCTGCACCATTGGATGTACTATATTATCAAGACGGTACTAGTGCAAACAAGGTCGGCATCATTAGAATTATCGACAGTAACACAACAAATACTTTAAATGTAGAAACTGACATTTTAGGTAAAAAGAACTTTACTTCTACAAACGGTGTTGTGTTTACTAATGGTCTTAAGGTAGAGTTTGATGGAGATGTTATCCCATCAAGTTATCTACAAGGTCAATACTATGTTGAAGGAGTAGGTACAAGCATCGAACTAGTACCTGTGAGTTCATTGGTATGCCCCGAAGGCTTTACACAAAGTTCATTTATTCCATTTGACACTACACCATACGATATTGGTAATTTCGATAGTAACCTATTCATTCCAGTAGATCCTGACTATATTACTATTGCAAGAAATAGTATCAGCAAGAATGCATGGTCACGTAGCAATCGTTGGTTTCACATTGACGTAATTAACGATACTGCATCTTACAACAATAATCCAGATATCGTTACAACTTATGCTACTGCTTCTGCTAAAGCAAAACGTCCTATTATTGAATTTTACCCTAACTTGAAACTGTTCAATTCAGGTGCAGTAGGTAAGAGCGCAGTTGACTTTGTGGATACTAGAACAACTGATGCATTATCTACTGTAGCAAATCAAGAAAATTATTATCCTGACGTTGAAGTATACACAACTTATACAGCAACAATTTCTTCAGTAATTGGTACTAGCACTACTGTAACCGTTGATGAAGATGCAGTAACAGGAACATTCCAAATCGGAATGTATGTCACTGATTCAACTAATCTATTGCCAGGCAATTCACAAATTACTGCAATTGCCGGTCAAGGTACAGGTACTCTTACATTAACAGTAGGTTGGTCAGCAACACAATCAGTAGGTTCAACCGCTGCCGCATCTATTATCGGCACCGATACTACTGTTGACAATTTTGCTTTGTTCCCTGAAGCAAGAATTATTTTTGCGGCAGATGAAGATCCAAACGTAAGAAATAAAATCTATGTTGTAAACTTCTCAACATTAGTACCTTCAACTACTCCCATCATTACGTTGACAGTAGCAGAAGATGGTAATTGTTTACCTGATGATCAGGTTGCAGTATTGCGCGGTTATAATTATGAAGGTGATACTTTCTATTATGATGGTATTGAGTGGAACCAAGCACAACAAAAAACTAACGTAAATCAGGCTCCGCTATTTGATATCTATGATGAGAATGGTATCAGTTTCAGTGACACTTCAATTTACAGAGGCACATCATTTGCCGGCTGTACTTTATTCCAATATGGATTGGGAGCAGGACTTGACGATAGTATTTTAGGATTCCCAGTACGTTACTCATCAATTGATAACGTAGGTGACATTAGTTTTGATGTTACCTTAAACAGCGATACATTTGATTATGTTAGCGGCACTGATCCAATCAATCAAAAAGTAAACACTGGATATGTGTTTAATTACGATTCTCCTGTATCCTATGTTCGTGAATTAGGATGGCAAACTGCCATCGCCCCTAGCGTACAATATCAATTGTTTAGTTTCGATTATTCAATTGCAAACCCAAGCAATGTGTTTACATGTGATATTGAAATGCTTCCTGAATTAGAAGAAGGTGAAGAGGGTTGGCCACGTATTCAGGTATACAATAATAATGTATGGGTATCACCCGAAGAATATGTAGTTTCTGTAGGTACAAATTCAACCACGGTAACTGTAAGTTTTGCCAGTGATGTTGACACTGTAGTTCAAATTTTATTATTGAGCAATCAAGTAAGCAGTAAGGCTTATTACACAATTCCTATCAACTTGAATAACAATCCATTCAATGCTGATTTGACAACTGCCAACATCGGTGATATTCGTACCCAGTATCAGGACATTTATATTAATGCTCCTGGAACACAGGGTCCAATCTTTGGCGCAAACAACTTCAGAGATTTAGGAAATCTTGTTCCATATGGTACAAAGATTATTCAGAACAGTGCAAGTTTGGCGTTGCCCGGCACTTTCTTGCGCAAACAAAATCATAACTTATTTGATGCATTATTATTCAATAGCCGCGAGTATGTAAAATTTAAACAACTATTGGTCGATACTGTAAACAATACTGATTTCGTACAACGATTTGCTCCAAATGAAATTTTAGATACTGCATTAGATCAAATAACTGCGGCTAAGAGTCAGATTAATGCATTCTTTTGGTCAGACATGTTGCCAAGTAAGGCACCGTATAGATCAAACACATACACATTTAATAATGATTTAGACAACGCCATCTATCCTCTAACTCAAGTTTATAATTTTGCTTCAGCAAATTATAACGGTGTTCTAGTATATTTGACTAGAACGGTAGATGGAGTAACTTCACAGACTCAATTGCTACGTAATGTTGACTACACAATCAGTACAGATAGTCCGTCACTAACCGTAACTATTGGGTTGTTAGCAGGTGACCAAATCACCATTAAAGAATATAATCAAACATATGGATCATATGTTCCAAATACACCAACTAAGTTAGGTGTATATCCGGCATTTGAACCAGCAGTAGTGTTAGATAGTGATTATACACAACCTACATATTTCATTAAGGGTCACGACGGTTCATATACTAAACTATATGGCGAATACATTCCTGAAACAAATACTTTAATTGATTTTAGAGATCAAGCGTTACTAGAATTTGAAAAGAGAATTTACAACAACCTTAAGTTAAGCACAAGTGTTCCTATCGAACGTTACGTGGTTGTTCCTGGATTCTTTAGAGATCCTACATATTCATGGAATGAATTCTTAGAAATTTATTCAGAATCATTCTTAAACTGGATTGGTCAAAATCGTTTAGATTATAAGACACAGTACTATAACAAGAATGATGAGTATACCTTTAATTACTCAAATAGCAGTAATAAGTTAGACAAAACTCCTATTCTTCAAGGATATTGGAGAGGTGTGTATGAGTATTTCTATGACACAACTACTCCAAACGCTACACCATGGGAAATGTTAGGGTTTACAATTCAACCGACATGGTGGACAGAACGATATGGTCCCGCACCATATACGAGTGATAACCAAATTCTTTGGGGAGACCTTGAAGCAGGTTATGTTTGGAATAACGGAGACCCCTACACTGTACCTGAACTAGCACGCCCTGGACTATCAAATATTATTCCAGTTGACAGCGCAGGTAATTTAATTCCTCCATTCAACTCAATTGTAGGTAACTACAATCCAAATACTTTCCAACGTGATTGGAAAGTAGGTGATGATGGCCCAGTAGAATTATCATATCGTAGAAGTTCAAGTTATCCATTTGATTTAACTAGAATTTTTGCATTAACACGCCCTGCTGAGTTCTATAACTTAGCAGTAGACCTCGACAACTACAAATATAGTGAAGAATTCAATCAGTATCTTGTAAACAATCGTAGTCACTTGGTTATTGGGAACATTGAAATTTATGGTAATGGTACTGCTAAGACCTCATACATCAACTGGATTGTTGACTATGAAAAGCAATTGGGTATCGATGCGACAACAAACATTACAACATTGTTGGATAACTTAGATGTTCGTTTGATTTACAGACTTGCCGGTTACAGTGACAAGACATTACTCAAGTTCTATGTTGAAAAGGGTACACCAAATTCACGCAATGCAAGTTTGTTGATTCCTGATGAAAGTTATTCAGTGCTGTTATATGACAATCAGCCGTTTGATCAATTAGCATACACCGGTGTAATCATTCAACAACTTGAAGGCGCATGGGCTGTATATGGTAACGCACAGAATTTTGCGTACTTTACTACTCTTGCTCCTTTATATAACGGGAAGAATACAAACATTAATGTCGAAGGCTTAAAAGTTAAGGTTGCTAATGATTATCAAGATCAAGAAGTATTAGTACCTTACGGCACTCGTTTCTATTCTGTGCAAGAAGTTGCACAGTTTATCATGAGTTATGGTGCTTGGCTAAAGAGTAAAGGCATGATCTTTGATGAAATTCAAAACGGTCTTGAAGTTACTTGGCAGCAGATGATTAACGAATTCTTATACTGGACTCAGACCGGTTGGGAAAACGGCAGCGTAATCACTCTTAACCCTTCTGCAACTGTATTGAAAGTTGACAAAGAAAGTACAATTGTACAACCACTTACAGTACAACAGCAAAACTTTATTTTAAATCAAAACTTGTATCCAATCCAATTGGATAACCTATGCGTACAACGTGATGGCACACTATTCAGAACCCACACATTAAACCAAGGTGATGCTATGAGTTATGCTCAGTTTAACATGAGCAACTTTGAGCATGGTATTGTATTTGATAACGTTACACTATTCAATGATATCATTTATAACTTGACCACAGGCTTGCGTCAATCACGTATCAATGTACGTGGTACTAAGACGGCAGAATGGAATGGTACAGTCAATGCTTATGGCTTTATCTTGAATCAAGATAACGTTCAAGAATGGTCAAGAGAACTTAAGTATGTTAAGGGACAGATTGTTCTTTATAAGAACAAGTATTGGACTGCACTAAAGATTATTGAACCAAGCAACATCTTCAACGAACGTGATTGGAAAGAAATTGATTACGCAGATGTTCAGAAGGGCTTGTTACCTAACAGTAGTACCCGTAGTTATGAAAGCACATTGTACTATGATGTGAACCAGGCTAACCTAGAGCAAGATGCTAACCTATTGGGTTATTCATTGATTGGTTATCGTCCTCGTGACTACTTAGCACTGGCAGATTTGACAGACGTTACACAGGTCAACGTTTATAAGAACCTTATTAAGAACAAAGGTACACGAAATGCAGTAGAAGCATTCCGCGGTTCTAGACTGCCACAGGGTGGCATCGACTACGAAGTGTATGAAAACTGGGCAATCAAACAAGGTGAATACGGTGGTGTACTAAACGACAACTTTGTTGAATTCCGTGTTAATCAAAATAACATGACTGGTAACCCAAGCATCGTGTCATTGACTGAGGGCTTACCGACAGTTGGGTCAATGCAAGAAATTCCATTATATAGTTTGTTTAACTATGGAAGACCAGTTGACACCCCTAACGTATTAAGCACAGTCACCACTAACTCATCAACTGAATTATATCCTGATGCAGGTTATGTGAACTTCAATGATGTTAAAATGGCATCATACTTCTATGCTGGACTTCCAAGAGCAACTAATAAAAATAGTCAAATTGTTCCAATTCAAAATTTCTATGTAAGAGATTATCTATGGCTTGCGAACTTCAAAGAACGTTGGGATGTTTATTCATGGAAACCAGCCGGTCAAATTATTGAAGTACGAAACAATTTAAACAATACTGCAACCGTTAGATTTGCCGCCCCCCACAATTTAACTAAGTTGAAGCCATTGGCAATTATTAATTTTGCACCAAGTGTTGACGGGTATTATATTGTAACTAACGTTGTTAACACGTTAGAAGTCATCATCAACTTAATCGTTGTAAATGCAAATGAAACCTCAATTCAGGGTAGAGGTATTGGTTTAACCTTTGAATCACAAAGAGTGGCAACACCTAGTGAGATTGGCGATGTTAATTTACTAGAAGCAGAGTTCACTAAGAACACAGTTTGGGTAGATGAAAATGATGACGGTGATTGGGCAGTCTATCGCAAAAACTTAAATTATCAATATCTAAAAGAATTGACTAGAGATCCAAATGGTGATACATTTGGTAGTGCAGTAGCATATACGTCCGATATGGGATATCTAATCGGTGATGCGCAAGCAGGCAAACTATATCGCTATGCATTTAATACATTAGCCAATCAATATGACTTAGCAGAAACAATTACCAATGGAACATCATTTGGTTCTACTATTGTTTATGCAAACAATATCTATGTTGTATCAGAACCAACTTCAGGTACTCCAAAGGTATATATTTACACATTGAATGATAGCATCTTAACAGATGACATTCTATTATATCAAACCGCAATTGCGGCACCAGTTGGTGTTACAAATTGGGGTAGTGAACTAGCATTGTCTAATGATGCTAACTGGTTATACATTTCTGATATTGCTAACAATGACGTATATGTATATCGCAGAGACCAAATTCAATTAACAGCCGGATTCTTAACTGTAGGAGAGACTTACACTATTACAACAGTAGGGGATACTGATTGGGTAGCAGCCGGCGCAATTGAAGGTAAAGTTGGAATCACATTCAGAGCAATCACAAATGGTAGTGCATTAGTAACCGGTGGTACAACACCCGGTATTGCAATGCAAGTAACATATAAGCAATCTACAATTATTGACGGCACAACATTAGGTTTAGTCTCAGGTGATAACTTTGGTAAAGCAATGTCAACTGACAACAACGGCGACGTACTAGTTGTTAGTGCTCCAAACAAAGATTATAATGCTTCTATTACTGATTGGGGTAGTGCATATGTTTACAACAGAACAGTTCAAAATATTGAAGCACAGTACAATTCATTACCAAATGAGCCACAAATTTATCAATTGGCTTGGTCACCTGACACCACAGCAACTACTGTAAGTGCAACCAACGCTACAGGTAACTTGATTACTCTTGCAAGTGCAACAGGTATCAGCGTTAACGATCCAATCATCTTTACTGGTATTGGATTAACTGGTACTGGCATTAACGGCAACACTGTTTATTATGTAAAGACTAAAGTTGGAAATGACATTACTATCAAGACCTCACGTTCAACTTCTGATGTAGTAACTGTTGCAACAGTGGGATCAATTTCAAACGTAAACGCAACTGCACAAACTACGCCGCTATACGTAACAGTAAATGGTGTATTAGTACAAGATAACAACTATGCAGTAGTTGGTTCAAGTCTATATTATACAACTGTATTACGTGCAGGTGATATTGTAAATGTAAGTGGTAATGAATTCAATCTAATTCAAACATTTACTTCTGACTTTAGTGACAGAACCAATATTCAATATGGTTATGACTTAGATATTACTGCGCAAGGTGCAGATATTCTAATTGGTTCTCCATTAGAAATTAATACTGACAACGTAGAAGGTGCAGTATATCGCTACACAAACGGCGGCGCCAAGTATGGCGTTGTAATTGGTACAAGTGAATGTAACGTTACAACCAATCGCAAATTATTAATTAATGGATATCTAGTATTCTTGTCAGCAGGTAACGCAACCGTTGCTGCCAACACAATTAATACTGCTCAAATTACTAACGTTGAAGCATCAGCCACTTCAGATAATAAGTTGATCATTCAAGTTATTAACAAAGACCTTACAATTGTAAATGAAAAGTTAGTAGTTACAGCATTCGATAATTCTACCTTGAGCGAATTGGGTCTAGAAATCTATACCAATACTCAGATTATTACATGTCCACATGAGCAAGGCCCAACAATGTTTGGTGCAGCCATCAAGTTTAATGAATTTGACAGTGTAGTAATTTCTGCACCTGTTGGTACACGCTACACTGCGACTACATTTGATTTCACTGATGACGAAAATCTAGATAACGACACCATTTTTGATAATAATGCAACTAGATTTATTGACACTTACGCAAATGCAGGTGCAGTGTACATGTTCGATTATTTGGACAACTATAATGAGAGTTTAGTAAATCCAGGTAAGTTTGTTTACGCACAGTCTGTTAATAGCCAAGATCAAGATTACGGCGCACAGCCAATGTATGGTACCGCACTAGACTTCAGTGAAAATCAAGTTATCATTGGTACTCCTGGTTATCAACCTACAATCGTAGGTGGAGAAGTAATTGTTTATACTAACAGTACAGGCATTCCAGACTGGTCAATTTATAGACAGTCTGCACCAGTCGTAGACATTAACAAGATTCAAAATTCACAATTGTTTAGTGCTGAAACTAATAACACATTAATCAATTTAGATTACATGGATCCATTGCAGGGCAAATTATTAGGCGCAGTACGTCAAAACATTGACTACGTTTCTAGTGTTGATCCTGCAAAATACAATTCAGACTTAGCAGATCAATCAGGTTATGTATGGTCAGCCGCACATGTTGGACAAGTTTGGTTTAATACTAATAATGTAAGATGGCTAAACTATCACCAAGATGATGTAGTTTATAATTCAGAGCGTTGGGGTCAAGTATTCCCAGGATCAGATGTTGCTGTTTATACATGGGTATCAAGTTTTGTTCCACCTAATGCATACCCGGGCCCAGGTATTCCATACAATATTAGTTTGTATAGTGTAAGCACTACTTTAAATTCATCTAACGTAGTTGTTCCAGTATATTATTTCTGGGTGCGCAACACTAACCTAATCGATACTCAGAGAGAAAAGACCCTTTCAGATACTATTATTGCGAGTTATATTGCAAATCCTAAGAATTCAGGTATTGCATATATGGCACCGTTGTTGCAAAATACATTTGCATTATACAACTCACTAGATTATATTAATGCAAATGACAGCGTGTTCCATGTAGGATTTAGCAATGGCACTGGTAGCGATGTTTCTCACCAAGAGTATTCACTCATCAGAGAAAATTATGCTGATGATTTCTTGCCCGGACTACCATCATCTATTATTTTACATGCATCAGATACTAACGTAACAGAAAACGTTTCTGCATTACAGAGACCGCAGGGTCTTTATGATAGAATGCTAGACTCAATGGCAGGTGTTGATGAGGCAGGCGCAGTTGTACCTAACCCATTCTTACCTAAAGCAGTCCAGAGTGGTATCCTTGCACGCCCTCGTCAAAGTTTCTTCTATAACAGATATTTGGCATTAAAGAATTACTTGCTATATGCTAACACAGTTCTATCACAGTTCCCAATCGCAGAAACTCGCCGCGAAGCAAGTTTCTTGTTTGCTACTGGAGAATACTATAACACACCTGACTATTGGGAATACGTAAATTGGTGGGCAACTGGTTACGATGACAATACTAAATCAGCACAACAGGTTCCAATCTATGCAGATTTGGCTGCGTTGACCGTTGCAACAGGTACGTTGGTAACTGTTGAACAGAACGGTGAAGGTAAGTTTGAAGTATATCGTTACGACGGCGCAGGTGTTTGGACACGTGTTGGTTTAGAAAACGGTACAATTCGTTTCAAGACTTATCTATGGGATTACGCTGAAGCCAAATTAGGTTTCAGCGGCGACTTCTTTGACACAACAAGTTATGACTCATATCCTAGCGAAGAAACACGCTATATTATCCGTGCATTGAACGAACAGATTTACATTGAAGACCTATTGGTATTCAGAAACAAATCATTGATTCTATTGTTTGAGTACATTCAAACTGAAACAACTGAATCTCAGAACTTCTTGCCTTGGCTAAACAAGACTTCATTAGTTGACGTTGCACACAAGATTCGTGAACTACGTCCAATTGAAGTATTCCAAAGTGATAATCAAGATTTCTTAGCAGGTTACATTAATGAAGTTAAGCCGTATCACGTGGTTGTAAAAGAATTCTTGTTTAAGTATACCGGCGAAGAAATATTTGAAGGTAACATTACTGACTTTGACTTGCCTGCAAAATATAGTTCTCAGTATCAAAAGTATATTACACCTGAACTAGTTTATGGTGAACCTAATAATGAATATCAGTATGGACCTACTAATGAAATTTGGTCAAACGCAGAGTATAATCAATGGTTTACTAATAAGGGTGTATCAATTACTGGACAACCCAACTATGAAATCACAATACTCACTTCATATTTGAATTTGAGTTCAAGTTTTATTCTTGTTGACAATGCTCAAGGTTTCCCCATCAACGGCGTCATCAAAATTGGTAATGAAGAAATTGGTTACTCTCAAGTTGATCGTGCATTAAATCTAATCAGCGGATTGATTAGAGGTGTAAATGGTACATCTATTGTTGATCATATTCCGGGAGAAAAAATCTATATTGATCTACCTGCCGTATTGATATTGAATGGTGGTAGAGGATATGTTGAGCCTCCTAAGGTTACTGCATTTATTGATACTGTTAAGTATCCAGCACCAACAAGACCTGCTGTACTAGAAGCAGTGATGAATTTGGATAGCGTATTACAAGTTAATGTAATTGACCCAGGTCAAGGATATGCTGTTCTTCCTGAAATTAAAATTGATCCAGCGGTACAAATTTATTTTGCATCAACTGATATCAATAACTCATTGCATACTATTAAAATCTATGCGCCAAATATTAGAACAGGCGATCTAGTACAATACAAAGATGCAGAAGACGGTACCACTATTGGCAAATTAGTTAATGACCAATGGTATTATGTAAATGTATTAGAAAATACACCAACTACGATTGTAGCACTATACTCTAGTTATGGTGATGCTGTAAATGATCATGACCGTATTGAAATAGTTACTAACGGCAGCGCAGATACATTCTCATTGAATTTGGGTGCAAGAGCAAGTGCAATTACCACAGCAAGCCCAATCAGAGAAAACAACATCACATTACGTTTTGATAGAACAACATATCGTTCACAAGTTCAAGATTGGGCTGCCGGCGCATACTATGGCTCATTCTTTGCCGGAAGTTATAATAATAGCGAAAACGTAGCAAGTTCATCAATTCAACTTGAAAGCACACAGCCTCCAATTGAAAGCATTTTAGCAAGTGCGCAAGGCGTTGCATTTGAGATTGTAGATGTTGATAATTCACAAGATGTAAATTGGTCAACATTTGAGCGTACTGTTTCTGCGACAGTGGCTGCAAATGATGCAGTAAGATTAAGTTACGATAGTACCGAACCCAATGCTAGTGGATCAACAATTGGTTTCACAGTAGGCATGCCTGTTAAATTTATCGGCGCCGCATTTGGTGGAATTACTGAAGGCATAACTTATTATGTTGCTGAAGTCATCAATGATTCAGACTTCTCTATCATGGATGAGAACGGAACAGTTATCGCATTAAATGATGCAACAGTTTCAGCACAAGGACTTTCATGCTTTGTGGCATCAGTTACTAATACCGCAGTATTGACTGTAAATTATCCAGGTATTCTAACTGTTACTGCTACAGAAGCAGGTACCAATAAGTTAACAGTTCCTATCAGCCCAATTGGTACAGGCGGTACACATGGTTTCTATGTCAATTTACCAGTATTCTTTAGTGCAGGCGGATTTGGTGGTGTTACTGAAAATCTAACATATTATATTAGAACAGTTGTAGATGGAGAAACATTCACTATCAGTGAAAATAACACTCCTACATCTACCACAGCATATTCTGCCTCTTCATCAACTGACATTATCACAGTAGAATCAACTGAAGGTTTCTCAGTTAACGATCCAATCATCTTTAACACAATGGTTGTAGCAGGAACTGCAACAACCACTTTTGGTAACATTGTTTCAGGTACAACTTACTATGTAAGTCAGATTGTAAGTGACACACAATTAAAGATTTCAACATTAGTCAATGGTTCAGTATTTGATCCAGGTAACGTATCTGCCGCAACTGACACTAGTGCATTGTTAACTAACCAGTTTGATACTGTGACACTAACTACTGCAACTGGTGCAATGACAATGAACGTTTCATTGCCAGTAAGTCCAGGACAGATTAATGGTCAATTGTTTACATTATATGAAACATCTGAGCAATATCCTGCTATTACGTCAGGCACTATTACTAACTTGATTGAAAGAACAATCAATGCTACCATTGCTACTGTAGATAGAATTGCTATTCCAGTATCAGAAGGTGGCACTGATAATTTCTATGTAAACATGCCATTGCGTGTCAACAGTGCAATCGGTGGATTGGCTACAGCAACCAATTACTATATTATTGAATATTCTGGAATGGAAGATCCATTAAATCCTGGAGAGTATCTACCAAATATTCAAGTAGAAGTGACTAACACAAGCGCAAGCACAGATGAATTAACTTGCGACACTACGGAATCATTGTATGTAGAAATGCCAATCGTATTCACTGGTGTTGCTTTAGGTGGTATTGTAATTGGTCAAGAGTATTTCGTAGAATCAATTACAAGTTCAACTACATTTAAGATTTCTGAAACTCCCGGCGGTTTAGCAAAAGACCTAACTGGTGCAAATGGCATCATGGTTGGTACTGGTGATCCCTACATTATTGTTTCAACAAGTTTAGGCGGTAGTGCAGTAACATTATCATCAAGTACTGCTGGATCAAGTTTCACACAGTTTACTACAGGTATTCCTGAGTTTGATATCTCTTATGTATTAGGTGGATATCGTGCAATTATTACTAACCCAGGATCAGGTTTTGCAATCGACAACGTTATCACTATTAGTGGTGCGGAAGTTGGAGGCACTAGCCCAACAAATGATATCACACTAACAGTAAACACAATTAATTCAACAGGACAAATTACTGATGTAATCTGTTCAGGAACTGTTCCTGGATTATCAAATCAATACTATCTCAAGGTGTTGTCACCAAATACATTGGGTGTATATAGTGATCCATTGATGACTGTACCTGTATCAGGTATCGGATTCGACTATGTTGGATTTACTACAGCAAGTGTAACAGGAATTAACTCATCTACAGATACATTGACTATCGCTGATACTAGCGTGTTCAATGTTAATGATGCAATTGTATTCACGGGTGACACTACACCAACATCATTGGTTTCAGGTCAGACCTATTACATCTTATCTATTGTAGATGGTACAACATTTACCGTAACTGATGAACCAGGTGGTAGTTTGATTACCATGCCTACTACAGTTTCAGTTGATTTTACTGTTGCTAAGGCAGGAAGTTTTGCACTACTACCTGAACCATTCTACTTCAATCAGAGTATTGTTAAATTCAATGGTAGAGTTTATGTCTGTATTATTAGTAATAATGATGACGAATTCGTATTTGGTAAGTGGGAATTACTAGACAGCGGTGATCGTAGATTGAATGCACTTGATAGAACTATCGGTTACTATCAACCAACTGTTAATATGCCAGGTGTTGACTTGACACAGTTGTTTGAAGGTATTACATATCCAAATTCAATTTACTTAGGCAACCCATTCGAGCCGGGTCAGCAATTTGAACTTGATACAATTCTACAAGATCAACCATTCTACCCAACTGAAGTTGATGTAACATCAGTATTGTGGAATGGAACACACTATCTTGCAAGTGCAAATCTTCCAGACTATTCAGCCGTATTAGGAAGTGCATCAGGTGATAATTGGGCTATTGCTAAGTTAACTAATGTAGGAGTTGGCGCAACTGATATTATCTACGCAGGTGGTTACTATGTGATGACCTCAACAAATAGTGCAACTCCTGTATTCAGAAGTAATGATGGCATTACATGGACAACTAATGGTTACTTTACACCATGGGGAAGCGTACCATATGATACAATTCCTTATGATATGACCTCAATCAACATTGCGGCATTGGCACTTAATAGCGTTGCATATCGCAATGGTTACTGGGTAGCAGTAGGTGATAACATTGTACGCAGTGATGACACATATATTTGGAGAGAAGTAAACACATTCCCAGCAGAATATAATAATCAATTGTATGGTGTTGACAATGTTGCTCTTTCTTCATTCAGTGGCTTTATCGCAGTTGGTAAGGGTAAACGTCCAGATTATTCAACTGGCGTAACACTACTAGTTGACACTAACTTAATTCTATACAGTAACAACGATGGTTTAACTTGGACAAATGTTCCATCATTAACACCTAAGGGTCTACATGCAATTGCCGACAACGGTTCAGTAGCAGTAGCAGTTGGTGAATCAGGTATTGTTTACTATACAAATAACGGTGCTAATTGGCAGGGTGTCAATGAAGTAAGCATTATTTCTATTAACGAAACAACAAACCAAATCAACGTTACAAACACTGCAGGTTTTGCGGTTAATGATGTTGTAAGATTTAGTGCCGCAATTGGCGGGTTGTCAACATCAACTAGTTACTATGTTGTAAACGTTGTTTCAGGATCACAGATTCAAGTGTCTGCCACATCAGGTGGTAGCCCGGTAACATTGGTTAATACTAGTGTTCCACAGCAAACAATGATGTATCTATATGATGCAACAGATCCTACTCCAGCAACACTACGTGACGTAATTTATCAAAACAGTGTTTGGATCGCAGTAGGTGATGATGGTGTAATCAAGACTTCATCAGATTATCTAACTTGGACAACAGTAAGTTCAGGCACTACCGAAAATCTAAATGGTATTAACTATAATAATACTGATTCAACATTCATTGTTGTGGGTGACAATAATACTATTTTGGTGTCCGATGACAATGGTGCTACTTGGACAAGTAGTTCATTGTTCACAGTTGCTCCAACTGTATACGATGTTAAGGGCGCTGACTTCCCATATGGTTATGGTCCAGAAGAATTAGTACCTGGTGTAGTAACAGACAATTTAACTATGATTGTTACAACACGACCTGGCACTAACTGGCCAGTTGCTGAGTACTCACACACCGGATACAATGTAGTAAGTGTAGAATTTACTCCAACTTCAGCATCACAGACTGAATATAGTTTCTCTGAAGTAGTTCAGTATCCTGCGCAAGTGTTTGTACAGGTTCTAGATGCGTCTACTGGTTTAGGTACTACTTTACCAACTAGCGAATACACCGTTGACTGGCTCGACAAGGTTGTTGTACTAAACACCCCATTGGATTACTTAGCACCTGCTACACAGAGTTTACGTATTGACGTATATGAAGTAGGTAACGGAGACCAGTTGGTCAAGTCTAACACTGATACTGATCCTATTAGAATTAATGTTCAATCTGGATACAATGAAATCTATCTAAACTGCAATTACAGCGAAACAATCTTCCAAGGTTCAGGCGTAATTAGACCAGGCTCAAGTGCTATTGAAGTAGAAGCAATTGCTACTGATGGCACTAACGATAGAATTACATGTGTCAGTGTAGCAGACTTTACGATTAATGATCCAATTACATTCCAGGGTGTTACATTTGGTAATATCCAAGAAGAAGTTACTTATTATGTAAAGACTGTCAGTGTTGCAACTAACACAATCACTGTGTCAGATAGTTATAACAGTATCACAGGTACTGCAGGACCAACATTTGCATTGACAACTGCAACTGGGTCAATGATTGCTAACATTCAAACTGGTACAGGTACCGTTTGGTCAGATCCTATTGTATATAGAAACGGCACTCAGTTGGTATTAGGTAAAACTAATACTATTAGTAGAACAAAGGCAAGTAACAACTCAATCACCACAAACTCAACTGGTGGTTTGATTGTAGGTACTCCTATTGTATTCTGTGACTGTATCTTTGGTGGCATCATTCAACCGATGACAACATACTATATTAATAGTATTATTGACGGCAACGAGTTTACTATTAGTGCTACTCAAGGTGGCCCGATATTACCATTGAATAATGCAACGGGCGGTTCAAGATTTGTAACTAATGATTATGCGTTTGCGTTGCAACCAAATGGCCAGCAAGCAAAAATGATCTTTGCAACAGATGCATATAGTAACCAAACTGACTATATTGTTTATAGTATTTTTGGAGAAACACAGCCTGAGCAATATGGATTTACTTTACCGCAGGTACAAGAGTTTACTGGTAACGGATCAACCTCACAGTTTAATTTAGATAATTTCGTAGGTGAAGACAATCCAGAAAATGCTATCGTAGAGATTAATGGTATTAGACAAACAATCTCACAATATACAATTAACAGTGGTACAAACACTATTACGTTTGATAATCCTCCTGCTAATGGTGCAGTAATTAGTGTCACAACTTATAATGACACTGCTAGACAGTACTTTGTATCTCAATATGGTATTACTGGTACACCAGGCTCAGCATTTATCACTTTCACTGTAACTGCTACAAATAATAGTGTTGGTACATTCGACCAAGATACTCCAACTGTACAGACATTTGACCAAGATACTCCTTCAGTAGTATCATATGATGAAAACTTGAATTGGTTGACAGTATCAAGTAGCGCAAGCCTAAACATTAACGATTCCGTAGTATTCAGTGGAACCGCATTTGGTGGACTAGTTGCAGGTACAACATATTATGTAACTGAAATTTGGAATTCTACTGAAATTGTAGTTTCCGAGCAAGTTGGTGGAACTCCAATTGAGTTAACCAACGATACAGGTACTATGACTGCAAGTGCAAACGGATTGACTGTAGCACCTATCGCAAGTATCAATAACAATATTCAACCACCAATTGCATCTACATTTGCAACAGGATCAACTGCAGGTTCACCAAATGAAATTACAGTCGATTCAACTGACAACTTTGTTGTAGATCAAACGGTACAGTTCTTTGGTACATCATTTGATGCTAACATTGCAGTAGACGGTACAGTTTACTTTGTAGATTCTATTGTAAGTTCAACTGAATTTACTATTAAAGATCAAGATGGCAATCAAATTGTAACAGCGGGCGGTACTGGTAATATGCTAGTACAAATTGGCGGTACTCCTACTGTAACTATCACTACATCAATTGAACATTTCTTTGACGAGAATACTTTAATTAGAATTGACGGTGTTACTGGATCAACACAGTTGAACAACAACACGTACTATGCTAAGGTTATTGACGATTATACTTTCCAAATTTATACACAGCCATACGATCCTGCATTGTATGCAGTTAACTTCCCAGTAACTGCGGTATCAGCGTACACAGGTGGTGGCTATGCTTGGAGAGCAGGATTGTTCTATATTGTTACAACAGTAGCAAGTGCTACATCTTCAAGTAACGATAGAATTACAGTATCTTCTGTTGATAAGTTGGTTCTAGGTACTCCAGTAGAATTTACACAAGTGGGTTCTATTGCTGGCGACACTATTATGGGCGGTCTAGTTCAGGGTCAAACATACTACATTAAGGAAATTTTCCCAAGCCCATTAAATCAATTTACTGTTTCTGCAACACGTGATGGTGATGCAGTAGAGTTGACTACTTACAGTGGAACCGACAGAATGAATGTAACTCAGTGGGAGCAAATTAATGTAAACCGCTTGTGGGTCACAGTAAATGGATATCGTGTACCTTCAAGCAAGTTGCGTGTAAACCCTGATAATGAAGTTAGTATTCTAACTGAAATTGTACCGGGTGACGAAGTTATTATGACAAGCATGATTCCTCATTCTACACCAGATGAAGAAACCTACTTGAACTTTGTAAACCAAATCAATGAAGCGACCGTTTACAGAGCCAATACAGAAACTAGAACATGGCTAACTCAACCAATATATGAGTTGGACACTGAAATCTTTGTTGGAGATGTAAGAAGATTGACTGACGTAGTAGTGCAAAACGTAACTGCACCTAGCGCAGTAGACGGGTACTACAACATTGGATTAACCGCAGATAAAAGAATTATCGCAGGAGTTCAGGTCTTAAATAATACTACGGGTAATTTAATTTCTAACAGTAATTTTGAAGTAGTAATTGAAGAATTGGCTCCAATCTTAAAGATCACTGCAGGTGCATATATTACTGCAGGGGATAGTTTAACAATTACTACACTAGAGGGCAATACTCTCTTTGTTAATGGTGAACAAATTAAGTTTGGAACCATCGACTTTGATACTAACAGTTTGGGTGAATTGCAACGCGGAGCAAACGGAACAGCAATTCAAACAGTGATTCCGCAGTATTCAGAGGTATATAGTCTGTTAAGCAATAACGAACTTCCAAGTGCATACTATAATCAGACTTGGAATTCAGATGTGTTTAATACTACAGCCGGGGATCCGTTGCAAATCAGTGAGACTGCCCCTGCACAATTCTTACATGTGGATATAACCTAAATGATAAATAAAGAAATGAATGATAAATCAAAAAGTGAAGGAAATCAGGCACAAAATCCGCCTACAAAACCCAACGAAGTTGGGGGATTCTATTTTTCTTCTGGGATAAAGATTTTTGATCCAAATTCTAAAGAAATTTTAGTTCAGAAGCGAGGGGATGATTAATGTCTGTAGTAACCTTATCTTACAAAGTTGAAGGTTTTTTGAAAATCTACGATCCCAATTCGGGAGAAATTTTCGTAGATAAAAAGAATGCCATCAATTATGAGAACATGTCTGAGGCTATTGCAGATACTCTCAGTAGTCGCGGGTATGGAGAAATCTATCAAATGGCATTTGGTAACGGTGGCGCAAGCGTTGACGAAACCGGAGTTATTACATACCTCCCGCCTAATACAACAGGTCAAAATGCCGCATTATATAATCAAACATATGAAAAAATTGTAGACGATACTAGCGTTTTTAACCTAGATCCAACTAGAAACAAGATGACAGTTTTTCATACAACCGGTCGATTATATACTGACATTTTAGTCCAGTGTTTGTTGGATTATGGTGAACCCGCAGGACAAAACGCATTCGATAATAGCACCCAAACAGATTCTAGTTACATTTTTGACGAATTGGGGCTATTGGCAAACTATGGAACAGACAGTGAAGGCAACGTTATTACCAGACTATTAACGCATGTTATCTTTCACCCTGTACAGAAATCGTTGAACAGACAAATCCAAATTGATTATACAGTACGTATTCAGAGTCTAACTAATTTGGTTACTATCTAAGATAAATAAAGATAACGGAGTGATTGAAAAATGGCATATACAATTGTAAAAAGTGATGGTACAGTCCTAACTACCATTGCTGACGGTACTATCAATACGACTAGTACCTCCCTAGGCTTACCGGGTCGAAATTATGCGGGATATGGTCAAACTATTGACACGAACTTTGTCCACATGACGGAGAATTTCGCTGATAATAACCCACCTGCTAACCCATTAAGGGGTCAACTTTGGTATAACACAAACGACAGTACATTATATGTATGTCCTACTGACGGCGAATCAAACGCACTTGCTTGGTTAGCACTAACTGCTACAAGTTCAGGTGGCAACACAAGTTTTGGTGCAGTTACTATTACAGGAAATGCATCTGCTAATAACTTCTCTGCTGTCAACGAAGTTTCAGCCAACTTAATGTCAGCAAGTTTCTTATCAATCACTTCAAACGCTAATATTGCAAACGCTAATATTACTAATGCCTCAATCGGTACATTAACTACCACCGCAATCACAACCGGATCAGCAACTACCCCAGGTACGTTGACTGGTGTTTGGACAGTAACAGGTTCTGCTGGCGGCAACAATGCGAGTGCTATTGTATTCAGTACAGGTGGTATTGAAATTAGTAACTCCGCCGGCGCAAATTTATATGGTATTAAGTGCGACAAGTACATGTATGCTAACGGATCACCGATCAGTTTCGCAGGTACATATAGCAACAGTAACGTACAGTCATATTTACCTGTATACGGTGGCAACATCTTTACAGTACAGACTCAAGCAACTGTATTGACAACTGGCGCAAATACAACAGCCGGTACAATTACTGGTAACTGGACATTAACTGCTGGTTCAAGACTACAAGCAACATACGCTGACTTGGCCGAACGTTTTGAAGCAGATGAAGCACTTGATCCGGGTACAGTAGTTGAATTGGGCGGACCAAAAGAAATTACCGCAGTTAAGTACGAACTTTCAGAGGACGTATTTGGTGTAGTTTCTGATACGGCTGCTTACTTGATGAACGCCGGGGCTGGTAATGATACAACTCACCCTCCTGTTGCGGTTTCAGGTCGTGTACAGGTTAAAGTTAAAGGTAAGGTCATGAAAGGCCAGCGCCTCGTAAGTGCTGGTGAAGGTATGGCTAGAGCCGCTGAACGCAACGAAGCAACTGCATTCAATACTATCGGTAGAGCATTAACAGACAAAAATACAGACGATATTGGTTTCGTTGAAGCCATCGTTATGATCAGATAATATAGGAAGCAGACATGAGTTATACACAGTTTAATTTAATTGAAGCAACAGACTTCAATACATTAGTAGGCGGAAATCCAACCACAACCGCTAACACATTGAATGCTACATGGGCAACAGGTGGTGGTACAGCAGGGTATGGACAAACCGCAGTTGCAAACGTTGCTGTGGGTAACACTGTTGTTGCAACAGGTCAATGGAATGCATTGGTAGCAAATACTGCTAGTGCGGCAACACACCAAGGGTCATCAATTACTTCTGTAACTGCTCCGACCGCAGGTGGTACAATTACATATTTGTCTGCTATTCCAACTAACTTGCAAACAATCTATTCAAATAGATTGAATGCGGCAACACAAGGTGGCACTACAGCAAATACTGCAACATTTGCTTCTACTTGGTCAAGTGCATTGACATTCACTCACACTGCAACATTTGCAAACGGTGATGCCGCACGTTACTTCTTTAACTCAGGCGGACAGATTAAGATGACTGTTTCACACCCTGCAGGCACCGGTATTAACTTGTTGTTTAATGGTCTAGCAAGTAACGTAGGTACCGTTGTATTGTCAGCACCTACATCAGGTACTGTATCAATTGCTGGTACATCATATTCAGGTATCACTAAAGTGGGCGGCGGCGGTAATGCCCCAACAGTTGACGCAACTAAGGGCTATTATGGTCTAACCACTGCGAACGCTACTGTGTTTACCCAAACTGCAAGTACAGGTCCTTCAGGCTATTTAGGAACATTCATTCGTTTCATTGTAAAATCAAACGGCACACAGGGTTCAAACGGTGATGCAGGATCAGTAATCACTGTCTATACAATTTGGGACGAAGTTCCAGATGGTCTAGTAGTATCATCAGGCGCCGCAACTACAATGACTCTCACCCCACCTGAAACAACCAACTTAGCCAATAGTTGGGGTACTGTTACTCTTGCAGGAACAGTTTCAGGTTCATAATATTTTCTAGGCTACTAGTATCCATCTAAATACTCATAGGAGTGTACGATGGATACTAAAACCTTATTAGCCGAATCAAAAGCCAGATTTAATCATAATTCTGCTAAAGCATATCTGGCAGAAAAATACAAAAATAAACTAACTATTGCAGATCAGGGCGGCCTATGGCGAGCCGACGCACCGACTATTACCCTATTGAGTAGTTTCGATACTCCTCAACTAGTTCTCATCGACACCTTTGACAATCCAGTTCAAGTACACCGAAAAGAATTATTAGAAAAACTTCAAACGGTTTACACTTCAGTAATGAACGAATGGAATAATGAATGGCGAGAACTAGAAGGTAAGAGATGAGTCGGGGCGTAATATTATTCGCATTTAATTCTAAGAAGTACAATTACTATAGAATGGCAGAACATACTGCCAAACGTGCTAACCACTTCTTAGGACTACCGGTTACTCTAGTAACTGACGAACAATCATACCCAGATGATACAGACTATGTTTGGGATAAAGTAATTAAGGTTACTCCAGACAAAGATAACTTTCGTGATTGGGGCCAATGGATTAATAAAGGTCGATATCAAGCATATGAACTAAGTCCATATCATGAAACCATATTACTGGATGCAGATTATGTAATCAATTCAGACAAACTATTAAAAACTTTTGAAACGTATGATGACTTTTGCTGTCATCATAAGACGAACTTCTTAATGCATCCAAACGCACCACAAGAAGTTCTTAGTGCATACAGTTATGAAACTCTTTGGGCAACGGTGGTCACGTTTAAGAAAAGTAAACGTGCCGAACAAATCTTCCAATGCCTTGAAATGGTACAAAAGAACTACGATCACTATGCCAACATTCATAGTTTTGTCGCAGGTACATATAGAAATGATTATGCACTAACATTGGCATTGCGCATTGCTAATGGGCATTGCATTCTACCCGGCGACTTTATTCCATGGGACTTAGTACATGTGGGCAAAAATACCTCTGTCTACAAAAATACTGATGATGAGTTTAACACTGAATATACTGTGCTATTTGATAATTGGCAGCGTGGTAAAATTCGCAAAGAATATATTACGATTAAAGACATGGACTTTCACGTAATGAACAAGGAAATTTTCATGGGGTTAATCAATGAATAAAGGTTTTGTAATTCTTGCACAAAATACAAGCAAGGTAAATTATGTCAAGTGTGCAGAAGCACTTGCATATAGCATTAAGGCTTGTATGCCTGATGCTAAAGTATCAATCATCACTGATGATGGTACCAGTAAACTAGATTTATTCGATAAGATTATTTCATTACCTTATGGGGAACTAGACCCTGATAGTGATTGGAAGTTAATCAACGATTGGCAAGTTTACGAAGCGAGTCCTTATGAATATACTATCAAGTTAGAAGCCGATATGTACATTCCTAAATCAATCGATTATTGGTGGGATATTCTTAAGGACCGTGACGTAGTTGTATCTACAACTATCAGAGATTTTAAACAAGAGATTAGTCCTGTACGTGCATATCGTAAGTTTATTGATGAGAATAAACTACCCGATACTTATAATGCTATCACGTATTTCAAGAAAAGTGAAACTGCTGAAAAGTTTTTTAGTACGGTTCGCAATATTTTTGAAAATTGGGAACAATACCGTGCTACATTAATTTGTAATAAAGATGAGCCTGCAACTACTGACTTTGTATACGCATTAGCATCTCACATTGTAGGGGTAGAAAAAACTACATTACCCACATTTACTGAAATGTCAATGATTCACATGAAGCAATTTATTAATGGTACTCCTAGTGAAGATTGGCGAGATGTTTTAGTATATGAAATAGTCAATAAAAATGTACTTAGAGTTAACACGGTGCCACAAATGTATCCGTTTCATTATCAAATGAAAGATTTTTGTGATACAGTGATAGAGCATATAGAATCAATATGAATAACGAACAAGAAGATTATATTCTAATTTGGGAAGCACCTAAAATTGAAAAGCCTGAATTTCGTTTATATTATGACGAAAAAGGTCACGTGATTTCCTATACATGCGAAAAGCCACCGGGTAATTATATCGTAATTGATGCTACTACGTATGCTGAAGGTCGTCCTGACGTAAGAGTATTAGACGGTAAACTAGTTAAGATTAGTAATAATGCAGTTGTAAGTAAATTAGTACCCGATAAAAAAGAAGGACAAACTTGTACTAAAGATGATATTAGTATTATCGTTACAGGTAAAGAAAAAGTTAAAAAGCAAAAATGGAAGTTAAAAACCTATGAATTACGATGATATCGTTGACGTTGCAGACTTAGACTGCATTTATCTAAGTTATGATGAACCTCAAAAAGAAGAATTTTGGCTCAAGATTAAGAACATGGTTCCTTGGGCAAAGCGTGTTGATGGCGTAAAGGGCAGTGATGAAGCACATAAAGCAGCCGGCGACGCCAGCGATACAGAACGTTTCATTCTCATCGACGGTGACAACATGCCCGATGAGAATTTTTTTAATTTACAATTAGACTTTACAGGTCTTGATCCTAACTACAAATTAGCACAATATCGTTGGAGAGCCGTAAACGCAATTAATGGTTTGCGTTATGGCAACGGCGGTATGAGTAGTTGGACTAAGTCCTATGTTGCCAACATGAAAACACATGAAAATAGTGATGGCAGCGATACGACTCAGGTGGACTTCTGTATGGATTCTGCCGACAATCTATACTGGGCTATGCACGACTGTTACTCCACAACATATCCAAACTATACTCCTTTTCAAGCGTGGCGTGCCGGTTTCCGTGAGGGCGTCAAGATGGTTCTTGACAGAGGTGCAAAGCCCAGTATAGACGACTTCAAAGAACGTGTGGCAAATCGTAATCTAAATAATCTTACTATCTGGCATAACGTAGGACTAGATGTAGAGAATGGTGCTTGGGCTATCTATGGTGCAAGACTGGGTACATATATGACTATGCTTACAGATTGGGACCACAAGAATGTTATGTGGTTTGATAATTTCCCTGTAATGTGGGAAGAGCATAAAAATAAGAATGCCGCACTTAGTGCTGAATTGATCGGGGATGAACTACAAGCAAAGTTAGGACTACCTATCTGCACATTTACTCCTGAGCAAAGTAAGTTCTTTAAGCGTCATTACAATGCGGATAAGTATAACAGAGGTCCGCTTGTAAAAGAGATGGATGTAATTAGAGAAATTGAAGGCTGGTAATGAGTTACGAAACAAACAGAATTAAAGACATTAAGGTAGTGGTCGAAAACAAAGCCGGCCCTACATTCTGTTTGGCTAAATGGCATCACGTTACTATGTATCTACAAAGTGGCGAGACACATAGTTGCTATCACCCAAGGCCACACAAAATTCCTTTAAGTGAACTTAAAGACAATCCTTCAGCACTACACAATACAGTAGAGAAAAAATTAGAACGCAAGATGATGCTAGAAGGCAAGAAGCCTGAAGGCTGTCAATATTGTTGGAACATTGAAGCAATGGGGCCTGACTATATCAGTGATCGCCATATTCGCAACAGTAGTATTTTTACAGAAGAGCGTTTTGAACAAACTGCGTTTGGTGCATGGGATCAAAACATTAACCCTGAATATCTTGAAATCAACTTCGGCAATGAATGCAACTTCAAGTGTGGTTATTGTCACCCCAAGTATTCAACAAGTTTCTATAAAGAGATTGAAAACTTTGGCCCTGTAACTAATGTTAAGAACCATCGTTGCGATATCGACTGGATGAAACTATATCAGCGTGAAGAAGAAAACCCATATGTTGATGCATTTTGGGAATGGTGGCCTGAACTACGCAAGACACTAAACATTATGCGTGTTACTGGTGGCGAACCCACACTTCACAAATCAACTTGGCAATTGTTGGATAAGATTGACGAAGATCCTATGCCATGGTTAGAACTAAACATCAACAGTAATCTAGGCACAAAGCCTGTCTTAATTGAACGTTTAGCCGACAAGGTTAAGGCACTATCAGACGAAGGTAAGATTCAGAGTTTTAAATTATTTACGAGTATGGATACATGGGGTGAACGTGCCGCATATATTCGCACTGGATTAGATTTAGAACTTTGGGAGCAAAACTTCCACACATATCTAACTCGCAGTGATAGCCCAATCACGTTTATGATTACTTTTAATATCTTTAGTGTGACTTCATTTAAGTCATTACTTGAGAAGTTCCTTGAGTGGCGTAAGCAATATGGTTGGTATGATGACAAGCCACATGATAAACATCGTGTACGTTTCGACACTCCATACCTACGTGAACCATTGCAATATGATATGAACATTCTTCCAAAAGATGAATTCATGCCCTATATGTATGAATCATTAAAATTTATGGAAGAAAACACTGATGATTCTCGTCCAGATGCATTTACTACAATTGAATACGAAAAGTTCAAAAGAGTAGTTGACTACATGGCAGAAACAGTGTATGATGAAAAGAAACTAATTGAAGGTCGTAGAGACTTTTACAATTGGTTTAACGAACTAGATGATCGCAGAGAAGCCGACATGCTATCTGTGTTCCCAGAAATGATGGACTTTTACAGATTATGTCAGGAAACAAACCTAACTCATCCACTTTCTTAAAAAAGTTATTGCTTGCTAAAAGCGAAACTTTTTGTATTAATCCGTGGATACACTTACATACTACTCCAACAGGAGTAGCCGCACCTTGTTGTATTGCAGAAAGTTGCGCTACACCCGAAGGTGTTGGCAATTCACGTGAACAAAATTTAATGCAACTTGTCAATAGTGAGAAAATGAAAGACTTGCGCTTAAACATGCTCACTGGTGTAAAAAGCGAAGAATGTAAAAAATGTTACCAACATGAAGCCCAGGGCGTAAAGAGTTTTAGGCAAATGGCCAATGACCAATACAAGCATGCCTTTGATGACATAGTAGAAAATACAAATTTAGCAGATGGTTCACTAAGCAAATTCAAAATGCGGTATTTTGATGTTCGCTTTAGTAACATTTGTAACTTTAAATGTAGAACGTGTGGTTCAGCCTTTAGTACCCAATGGGAACAGGAAGATTTAAAAAACAATGTTTGGTACGCTAAAGTTCATCCAAAGAACGACAATAAAGAATTTTTAAATGACGTTATTGAACAGATTCCTAATATGGAAGTTGCGTATTTTGCAGGCGGTGAACCATTAATTACTGAAGAGCATTATATTTTATTAGAGGAAATGATCAGGCAAAATCGTGATGATATTATCTTACGATACAATACTAACTTTAGTAACCTAAAGTTTAAGAATAAAGATATTCTTGGTCTATGGAAACACTTTAAGAATCGTGTTGAAATCTACGCAAGTATTGACCATTACGGTGACCGAGCCGAATATATTCGTCACGGTACTGAATGGGACGTAGTAGAAGAAAACTTTTTAACTGCTAAGAAAACACCATTCATTAACATTCAGATTAACACTGTATTAAGTGTTTTTAATCTGTTGACATTCTATGATTTTTACAAGTATCTAATTGACAAGGGAATGTATAGTCCTAGTGACTCTACATATACAGTGTATAACATGTCAACCCCTGAACATTTGACTTGTCACATTTTACCCGAAGAATATAAACTTCAAGGAATTGATAGCATCAATAAAACAATTGCATATATGAAAGAAAAAGGCTTCTCTAAAGATCAAATTTCTCAGTTAGAAGTTTGCCCCCAGTGGATTATGTCTAGAAATACTTGGGAAGATAATAAGCAACAATTTAGAGAAGAAGTAAAGAGACTTGACGCAATTAGAGGAGAAGCGTTTATGAAGACGTTCCCTGAAATTGCAGAAATTTATAAAGTTAACCAACGTAAGATGTGGCCAGTATGAACCGAGATAAAAATTATCTATTAAATGAAAGTAAAACTTTCTGTATGTTTCCTTGGGTGCATCTAAACGCTACCCCTAAAGGTGATGTATATCCTTGCTGTAGCAATGATTATACTGACCCTGTAGGAAATACTAAAACTCAATCGCTAAAAGAAATCTTTAATAATCCAAAGATGAAAGAATTGCGTTTGGATATGTTAAACGAGCGCAAGAATAAAATTTGCGATTTCTGTTATAAACACGAAGAAGCAGGCCCACATAGTTTTAGAAACTATAGCAAAGAGCATTTCAGCAAGTACTTTGACGAAGTAGTTCCAACTACAAAAGAAGACGGCACCGTTGACGAATTCAAGATGCGTTACTTTGATATTCGCTTTAGCAATATCTGTAACTTCAAATGCCGAACATGTGGCAGCGAATTCAGTAGTCAGTGGGGTATGGAGATGCAAAAGAACTTTGATCCAAAACATCCCATTGTCATTCACGTTGACGAAGGCAAAGGTACTGTACTAGAAGAAGTATTAACACACATTGAGCATATCGACCTAGCATACTTTGCAGGTGGTGAGCCACTAATTACAGACGAGCATTATACTATGCTTGAAGAAATGATTCGTCTAGGACGCACTGATATTACATTGCGTTACAATACAAATGCAAGCAATATAAAATACAAGAAACACGACATTCTAGACTTATGGAAGCACTTTAAAAAGATTGAACTAAGTTGCAGTATTGACCATTATGGTGAACGTGCAGAATGGTTGCGTAAGGGGACAGACTGGGGTAAAGTAGAAGCCAATCTACTTACGTTCCGTGAACTTGATTATGTAAGTTTCCAAATGAACACGGTGTTTAGTATTTTCAACTACCCAACAATTGGAGAATTTTATGAGTACCTCAAAGAGAAAAATATCGTTCGCAGAGAAGATTGGTATCATTCATTGTACTTGGCTGTCCATCCTTCTTATTATTGTGCTAAGTCTTTACCTAAAGAGTTAAAGATTCCTGCCGCTGAAAAAGCATTAGCATGGGCAAATAAGAATGACGGTGATGGTACAAGTCTATCACGTTTGGTTCGTGATGCTGTAAACTTTGCTAGTGATAAAGATCAGTGGCATGAAGTGAAAGAACAATTTCTGCAACATACCCGTAGTATCGATAGAATACGTGAAGAAAACTTCTGGAGCGTGTTCCCCGAATTAAATAAATTACAAGACTTATTAGAATGATTGTAAATCACAAATGTCCCCCATTGTCATTGACCACTCAGTGGGCATTTTGGACATGGATTTACAACATGCAAGACCGCAACACTAAACAAGGTAAGAAAAAATATGGCCGATAAAGCAGTAGTTAAAAATTTAGTAGAAAATGGTAAACACTTCTGCGTGTTGCCTTGGATTCACTTTCATGCATGGCCCGATAGCCGTGTAATGCCATGCTGTGTGGCAGATAGTAATATGCCTGTAGCACACATTAAGAGTGATGAAACTATCATTGAAATGATGAACAGTGAACGCTACAACGAAATTCGTGCGGCGATGTTGAATGATGAGGCTGTTCCAGAGTGTAAGCGTTGTTTTGACTTAGAACTTATGGGCACATGGACGATGCGCCAAAGTCATAACAAGCGTAGAGGTCTTGACTATGTAGATTATATTAGTGATAACACTAATACAGATGGAAGTCTCAAAGAGTTTGAGATGAAGTACATGGACATTCGTTTCAGCAATCTATGTAACATGAAGTGTCGTAGTTGCGGTCCAGCATGTTCAAGTCAGTGGGCACAAGAGTTCCAAGATCAGCGTGGGGAAGAAATGTTTAAGAAGTATTTCCCTAATCAAAAGATTGTGGTTAACAATAACGAAGACCAAACATTAATGGTTAAGTTAAAGCCATATCTTGCTGATGTTACAGAAGTATACTTTGCTGGTGGCGAAATCATTATTACCCCTGAGCATTATGAATGTTTGGATTATTGGATTGAGAATGGTCAAGCAGATACCATTGAGTTAAACTATACCACAAACTTCAGTACATTGCGTTATAAGAAGAACGTAGACTTGATTGAATACTGGAGTAAGTTTAAGAACATTCAAGTATGGGCTTCACTAGATGCACATGGTGAACTAGCAGAATGCATTCGTAAGGGTACTGATTGGGATAAGATTGTAGAAAACATTCAGGAAATCAAAGACAAAGTACCTCATGCTAAATTCCAAATTACACCTACTATTAGTATTTGGAACGTATTCACATTCCCCGACTTCTTTGATTACATGATTGAGAAGGGATTCATCGATACTAACAGTAGTCCTAGATTTAATCTAGCAACTAACCCGTGGTATGCAAATATCATGATTCTACCTAAGCATGTGAAGCGTAGATTGACTGAGTTGTATCGTGTGTATCAAGAAAAGTATAAAGACAACCAAGATATCTATAATGGCTTTAAGATGATTATCTATAACCTCAATGTGGGTGACGAGAACAAGGGCGGTATCTTAGAATTCAAACAATTCAATGACGAACTAGATACGTTCCGTGATGAAAAGTTCGAAGAATTAGTCCCAGAAATTAAAGAGGTATATGAGTGGGCCGCAAGTTAATAGAGATTTATGCTCCGGAGCCTTATGTAGCAGTTACTTGGCAAGTTAACAATTTCTGTAACTTTCGTTGCAGTTATTGTAACCCAGGTAACTGGGCCGGCGCAAATCCTAACAACGGCAACTTAGACAAATACCTAGAAAATCTGAAAGTTATCATTGACCGATACAAGAGTGTCGGCTATAAACAATTCAAGTTTTTCTTTAGCGGCGGCGAGCCTACTGCTTGGCGAAACTTTATTCCTATTTGTGAGTTTCTACATCAGGAACTTCCTGCATGTACCATCGCTGTCAACACTAACTTAAGTCGTCCACTAGCCTGGTGGGAAAAGCACCATCATCTGTTTGATGATATTGTTGCTAGTTTCCACGTAGAGTTTGCCAACAAAGAACGTTATACTGAGAATAGCATTTTCTTATGCGACAAAGTTAATTACTTGTCAACTAAAATGTTGATGCACGAAGAACGATTTTGGGAAATCGTAGAATTTGCTGAGGGTCTTAAGAAAGTAATGCCCAATTACTTTATTGAATGGACTCCATTATATGACGAACTAAGTCATGTCACTGGTCCATGGCAATACAAAGATGAGGCAAAGACTGAGTTTTTTAAGACACATAACATCGAAATGCATCAGAGTCTACCAAAGCCCAATAAACGTGCTGACACTGTAAGTTACAATCGATATGACGATGACAGTACTAGTTTCTGTAATGCAAATGAACATATCGTAAATGGAGAAAACTTCTATCGTGGATGGAAGTGCAACGTAGGTGATTGTATTTTTATTAACCCTGTGGGTGATGTTAGTTTAGCCAGTTGCGGTCAAGGGGGAACTATTGGGCATATCCTAGAAGATATCAGTAAAGTAGGACCAAAGCAAATCACATGCTTTAAAGAAATGTGTATGTGCGGAACAGATATTATCATTCCCAAATTTAAGGTTAATAAATAATAGTATGGAAAACGAGAGAATTAAAATTGCCTATAGTTGGATAGGTCCCAAAGGCCCAATTTGGAATACAGAGTTACCCAACGTATTAAGTTTCGCATGTGTAGCCGAAGGTGCTAGACCAGAATCACACTTCTTTTGGGCCGATGATATTTGGAACAGATTATTCAGTCCTAGAAAACACCAGTTTGAGTTGTATTCTGCACAAGCATTAGATATTGAAGATAATAGAGCCTTTATCTTTCCTTACTCACTAACATGGAGAGTAGAGTTTGGTAACTATTTCTGTGGTAAAACAGGCATTTTTGAATTCTCACATTTCCCCTGGCATTTAATGAGATTGATCCGTCACAACAACGGTTACTTACTTATCGATCATAGTGTAGAGGCTTTTATGTCTCCACAGCAACTACATGCAATGCATGCATATTTTGGTAATATACATGGCTTGCCACTTCACAAGATTATCTATTTGACAGGTTGTATGAATGCACAGGATATTTACGATAACTATTGTGAAGATCAACGCATTCCAAATAATCCCGAATCACGTTTAAAGGTAGTTACATATCCTTCATCACAGCAGATTTTTGCTACCTATTTAGAGAACGGGACTGAAGAACCTGAGTATGATACAGAGCGTGTTCCTGAAAAATTATTCCTAATGTGGAATCGTAGATTTAGACGCCATCGTATTGAAATGGCATTGTGTTTAGAAAAGAATGATATTGTTGATAGAAGTTATATCAGTTTCAACAGAGATGATTTGGAAAGACCCAACATCACTTTTGAAAATGCAATCGATATGCAGAACCTTCTAACTTCAAATAGTAATTTGAATTTGACTCCTGAAATCGTTCAACGATTCAAGCAAAAACTTCCATTGGTTCTTGATGGCGAAACTAATGTCAATAAGATGTGTGAAGATTTTGACAATGCAACTAGACCTTATTATCAAAACAGTTTAGTTAGTATCATTACTGAAACTAATTTTGAAAATCCAGAATTAACACTTACTGAAAAGAGTTTTAAACCTATTAAAGAAAAGCACCCATTCATTATTGTAGGTGTACCCGGCGCATTAAGAGCAATGCGTAATATGGGCTTTAAGACTTTTGGAGAATTTTGGGATGAAAGTTATGATGATGTTGAATGCCCAAGAGTTAGAATGCAGAGGTTGTCATTCTTAACCGAACAGATTTCTAAATGGACTCCTGATCAGATTAGAGAGTTTAGAAGAAAAGTTAAACCTATACTTGAACACAACTATAAGCAATTACGTGTTCCTAGTTCACAGTTAGTTATTGATAACATTGTAGAACACATTAACACACATTACGTGAAAGAGGCGGTAGAATGAAAAACATTTTAGTATGCGGCGCCGGTGGCTTTATCGGTACATATTTGGTAGAAAGTTTAAAGGAGCAAGGTCATTATGTAGTAGGTGTTGATTTAAAATATCCACTATACAGTGAAACTCCTGCTGACAAGTTTTATATTCTAGATTTACGTGATCAATTAAAAGTAAAATATCTTTTTAACACACATAAGTTTGATGAGGTATATCAGTTAGCAGCCGATATGGGCGGCGCCGGCTACATCTTTGTTGGTGATAACGATGCTGATATCATGCACAACAGCGCCACAATTAATTTAAATATTTTAGACGCAATGCGTGAACATGGAACAAAGAAAGTGTTTTATAGTTCAAGTGCATGTATGTATCCAAGTCATAATCAGGAAGATCCCGACAATCCATTATTAAGTGAAGAGAGTGCATATCCTGCAAATCCAGATAGTGAATACGGTTGGGAAAAACTATTCAGCGAAAGACTATATCTAACATACGCACGATGCTATGGCATTGATGTACGTGTAGCACGTTTTCATAATGTGTTTGGTCCCCGCGGAAGTTGGAATAACGGAAAAGAAAAGGCACCGGCTGCATTATGTCGCAAAGTAGCAATGGCTGAACAAGGCGGTATTGTAGAAGTATGGGGCCCAGGTAATCAAACACGTAGTTTCTTATTCATCCATGAGTGTATCGAAGGCATTCATCGTATCATGGAGAGTGATTGCAAAGTTCCTATCAATCTAGGTAGTGAACGCATGATTTCAATTAATGACTTAGTAATATTAATTTCTAATCTAGCAGATAAGATGGTATTACTTAAGAACGTTCCTGGCCCAAGAGGTGTTATGGGTAGAAACAGTGATAATAGGTTAATTAAACAATTGATTAACTGGGCGCCCGCTGATAATCTAGAAGCAGGACTAGTAGAAACATATCAGTGGATTAATGAACAAATTAAACTAGGTAAAAAAGACGTAGAATGAAGAAAAAATATATTATTGGATTAGGATGTAGTTGGACACAGGGCGAAGGTGGCTACCCTGAACATATTTGGAAAAAATATGGAGGCAGAGTTCAGATTCGTCATGGACCAGACTATCACTTACGTATTTTCGAACACACGAATAGTTGGGTAAACGTACTTACTAGAGACTATTTTCCTGACCACACTCCTGTAAATTTAGGGGTGAGGGGTATTGGCAATAGAGCCGCTGTTCATCAATTGCATTTTTGTGATGTAGTTGATTGGGAAAACAGTGAGGGCATTATTGTCTTTATGATGAGTGGGTTTGAGAGACTTGATTTCTTCCAAACATATCCAAAGTCAGGTGATCCTTACCGACCAGACAAATATTCTAAGAATGAGTTTTCGCATAGCAAGTGGCGCACCGTTTGGCCAATCCCGGGCGCCGGCGGCACAGAACAGCCTCTATATGATGTTTATGGTAAAATGCTATGGAGTGAACAATTTGTTGCCGCAGAGCAAATGATGGCGCTGTTAGACTTACAAGTTTTTGCAAAAGCATATGGTTTTAAAGTTGTTATTGCTAACGGGTTTAATCAGAATCATCAGAGCGGCATAAAAGAATATTTGGAAGAACATGCAGGTTCACTAACTCAAAAATTTAATTGGGAAGGCTATGTACATAGCGAAACTCCTTATAAGGCTTTTGTACAAAAACTAGTATGGCTAGATGGCATCATACCTCCTCAAGACTGGGGTGCATATTTTAGTGTATACAAGGCTAGAGATTGGCCTGCTAAATATCTTACAAACTGTGAGGGTGCCCATCCGACTATTGAAGGCTACAAAGTCATTGGTGAAGAACTTGCACAGTTCATAAAGTTAAGAGGCTATGCATAATAAAAGAGTTGTCAGTTTTGTCAATCCAAACTTCCAGCAAGGACCCAAAGAATTTAATGCGTACTACTTACCGTACAGCGCAGGGGTCTTGTGGAGTTATGTTGTACAAGACCCTATCATCAATGAGAACTATGAACTTGGGGAATTCATATGGCGCCGAGATTTTATTGAGGACGCTGTTGAAACCCTAAAGCATAGTGACGTTGTTGGGTTTAGTACCTATATTTGGAATCGTGCATATGCGGCAGTATTGGGGCGTGAACTTAAAAAAGCAAACCCCAATATTCTAATCGTTGCCGGCGGCCCCGAATATCCGATTGAAAAACCTGACTTCTTTAAAAAGTATCCTTTTATTGATATTTGCGTCAAGCAAGAGGGCGAAATCAGTTTTAAAATGATCCTACTTGAGCATCTAAAAGAGAAGCCCGAGTATGCTAAAATTAAAGGACTGTTAATTAACAACAACGGTGAAACAATCGATACCGGATCACAGGCACGTATCGATGACTTAGATATTATTCCTAGTCCATATCTATCAGGTATCTTTGATAAGTTGATGAATAGGCATCCTGAGATTCGATGGAATGCTACACTAGAAACTAACCGCGGTTGTCCCTATGCATGTACATTCTGTGACTGGGGAAGTCTTACATATAACAAAGTTAAGGTCTTTAACTTAGAGCGTGTGTTTGATGAACTAGAATGGATTGCTAGTAATGGCATGGACTTTATTAGTTTCACTGATGCTAACTTTGGTATCTTTGCTGAACGTGATAGTCTTATTGCTGACAAACTTATTGAAGTACAAAAAAAGCATGGCAACCCAAGAGCATATACTATTGCCTGGGCTAAGAATCAAAAACAAGAAGTGGTTGACATTGTTCGTAAATTGATTTACGAAGGTGGTAGTAAGATGGGTCTTAACTTGTCAGTACAAAGTATGGATGACAACGTACTAGACATTATCAAGCGTAAGAACCTTGAAATGAACAAGATCGAAGAAGTATTCCGCTTGTGTGAAGAATACAATATTCCATTGTATACTGAACTAATTCTTGGCTTACCCGGCGAAACTATGAACAGTTGGAAAGAGAATTTCTATAAACTGTATAAGAGTGGTAACCATACAGGTATTACAGTATACCAAGCGCAGTTACTTGAAAACGCTGAAATGAATCTTAGCCAGCGTAAACTCTATAAACTAGAGGGCAAGATTGTTTATGACTATCTAGTAGGTACATATAACGAGCATGAACTAAAAGAGGGTATCGAAGTAATTGTCAGTACCCGTGACTTGCCACGACAGAAAATGATTGACGCACAAGTATTCAGTTGGTATATGAATACTTTCCACATCAATGGTATCACTAATTACATTAGCCGTGTGTTATATAAACAGCAAGGTCTAGAGTATAGAGACTTCTATGATAAACTTTGGAATTATATTGTCGAAGATGAATGGCTAGCCAGTGAGATTAAACGTATTGAAGTACACTATGAAAAGTGGACAACTGAGGGATTGATTAACCACCAACCTATTCAGGGTATGGAAATTCATGGCTGGAACTTGATTCATAGTACAGTGATTAATTTACACAGTGCAGGCAAGCACGGTCACATCTTTGATGTAGTTGAAAAGTTTTTACGCAATGAATTTGATTTAGAAGAAAGTCTATTACAAGATTTGATGACTTTCCAACGTACCTTCTTAATAGATTACAACGAAATTCAGAACTATACAAAAACAATCAGTTTCAAACATGATATTCCCGGGTATGTGCAAAATACGCACGAACTTGATACTCCATGTACATATGAGTTTGAATTTCCGGAAGATCACAATATGAATTTGCAACGTTTTTGTGAGCAGATTTTCTTTGCAAGACGCAGAAATTTTGGAAAATCTTGGATAACTAGAAAATGAAAAAAACTACTTTATTAACCAACGGGTGCAGTTGGACATACGGTGGCGGATTAGATAGATTTTATAAAGACCCCGAACAACTACAGAAAAATGTATGGCCCCATTACTTGAAAAGTTTAGTGGGCTTTGATCAATGCTATAATTTAGCATTGGGAGGCGGCAGTAATCAACGTATTGTCAGAACTACTATCAATTGGATATTGCAACAAAATAAAGAAACGTTAAAAAATACCACAGCAGTAATTCAGTGGACTGAGTGGTCTAGATATGAATATTATGTTCCTAAAAATGCATTTCAAGAACTAGAAGAGGATCCTGAAAGATGGGCATTGTGTAAAATAGGAAATTGTATGAGTAGTGCGGAACCAGAACACACTCAATATATTCAAGACCGTAATAAAAGACGGTATGAAACGTTCACTGACCTTGAAGGGTATTATAATTACGTAAACCACTGTCAAACTTTGGCTAGTTTATTTCAAGAATATAATATTAAGTATTATTATTGGAATTTTGTTTCTCCAATGTTTCGCTTACCCGAACCAAAAAAATCATTCTTATTAAAACGTTATAATTGGTTAGAGCCTGAAGGTAGGCACACGTGGGAATATGAACGTTTTATGAATGAAGAGAATTCAAGAATACCTGATGACCCTCATCCAAATGAGAAAGGTCACATGGAATTGGCTAAGTATATAAAAGATGCAATGTTTAAATCAAAATATTATGGATAGTTATACTGACTTAGTAACAAAGGTAAATCAGCAAACTAATCGTATTTTTGAAATATCTAGACACATTGGTTTTCCTAAAGATAGAATTATACTAATTCCTAGAAATTGCGGTTATGGAAAAAAGAACGTAACTGAATATGCCGATGCAACTGTAATTTATATAGTACAACAACTTAAACAAAAGTCTTGGAGTTGTAAAATCATATTTGATTTACCTGATGAGGGTTTTGCTACTATACCGTTAAAACTATTTGATATAGTTACTAGACGATTGATATTGGATTACAACATCTCTCCTAAAAATATAATTTATATTACTGGTGCAGCCGCTGTTCCATCATCATCTAATGAGTATAATAAATTATGCATTAAAATGAATTACTTTCCTATACCGGTGTATTACACTAATGGGTTAGAAATTAATCAACGGTGCTACGGTGAACTTAGAGACACTTTCCATAGCAGAGAACCTGTTAGAAAAAAGAAATTCTTATGTTATAATAGAAATCCTAGACCACATAGAGTTGCCTTATTGGCTCAATTATTAAAAAGAGATTTAGTAAAACAAGGATATCTTTCTTTTAACGCTGATGCTCATTCTGTTAAGGGGTCATTTAATGAAGTAAAAAGAATATTTCCTAATTTAATAAACGATACTACTTTAAATATAAGACCTATATTAAACGATTTACCAATGAATTTGAGTTTGGTAGAAAATGAAGATACCATGTTTTATCCAAACGATGCCGATATTATGATGTATAAGTCATCATTGTTTAGTATAGTAACTGAAACTATATTTGAAAATAATATCGATTATCATGATGATGGTATTTTGGAAACAGCACATTGTTATCCAATACCAATGTTTTCTGAGAAAACATGGAAGGCTATTAGGGGAAAACACCCATTCATTTTGGCTACAGTTCCAAAATCACTAAGAGCATTTAGAGAATTGGGTTATAGAACATTTCACCCATATATAGATGAAACATATGATACTATTGAAAATGAAGAAGAGCGTTTATTGGCAATAGTAAATGAGGTTGACAGATTATGCAAAATGAGCGATAATGAAACTAGGGAATGGTTATCTAACGTACATGAAATAACCGATCACAATTTTCAAAAGTTATCTGAATCAACGCTGTATATCAAAGAAGTTTGGTAAATAATTAACACACAAAGAGTCACTATAAATATTTCTATGTTAAAAGTCGCAATGATCGGTGTAGGGAAATTAGGCGAACCCTGCGCAGAAGTAATGTCTAAACACTATGATGTTGTTGGGTATGATCCTATTCCTAGGCTTCCATCTTTTCCTATGAAAGATACAATTGAAGAAGCCGTTAAGGGAAGAGATTTCATTTTTATTGCGGCTCCTACTCCGCATGATCCAATCTATGGTGGGGAAACTCCCACTAGTCAATTGCCTATTAAAGATTTTGACTATACCACTGTCACTGAAATCTTAAAAGAAGTCAATAAACATGTTACTAAAAAGCAACTAGTGGTGTTGATTTCTACTGTGCTTCCTGGCACAGTGAGAACTAGATTACGCAAGCATATTACTAATGCACGATTCATTTATAACCCGTATCTAATTGCTATGGGAACTGTTGCATGGGACTTCATCAACCCTGAAATGGTAATCATTGGTACAGAAGATGGATCATTGACAGGCGATGCTAAAGAGTTGATTGACTTTTACAAGCCCATGATGCAAAACGACCCTAGATATGAAGTGGGTACATGGGATGAAGCAGAATCAATTAAAATTTTCTATAACACATTTATTAGCACGAAAATTGCATTAGTCAATATGATTCAGGATGTTGCTGAAAAGAACGGCAACATCAATGTGGACGTAGTAACAGATGCATTGAAGAAGAGTACCTATCGCATCATGGGTCCTGCATATATGAAGGCCGGCATGGGAGATGCAGGAGCATGTCATCCCAGAGATAATATTGCACTACGTTACTTAGCACAACGATTAGATTTAGGCTATGACTTGTTTGATAGCATTATGTATGCACGTGAAGTGCAAGCAAGGAAACTTGCTGAAAAATGTTTAAAGTACGGTAAAAAAATTACTATTATTGGTAAAGCATACAAACCTAGCGTACCTTATACTAACGGAAGTTACTCATTACTAGTGGGTCACTACATCGAAGAACTTGGCGGTGAAGTAAAGTATTATGACATTCATACTGGTGACACCGATTTAAATACTGACTGGACTGACGTATATCTTATAGGTTATTGGGAAAACTGGGTAGAAAAACTTGAGTGGAACAAGGTTTTCACCAAAACTAAAAAGAGTTATACATTTGTTGACCCATGGCGCTTAATGCCAGACATGAAGGGACAAAAAGTTATTCATTATGGTAATACTAGAACTAAGTTGGGAGAGATTAAAAGTCAGCAGATAAAACTAAAGGGCGGCGTATTAGTCAAAGTACTAGATGATCATGACAATGGATCAATGGATTATAAAGATGAAGTATTAGACTATGTTGTAAGTACTGGTAAATATTCTTACAATAAAGCAGTTGAATGGGCCAGTGGTTCAGGTATTTTAGGATTTGAGTTGTTGGGTATGGGAGTTTGTAATAACATTGCGTTCCTAGACTCACACGAAGATATTATTGCTAACTGTTTAGAAACAGCAAAGTCAAATAAACTTGCCAATTATGTTCAGGGGCATTTGATTAAAAAACTACCAAATGAAAAGTGGGATTTAGTAATCGCCAACCCTGTACAAAGTGTAGATAAAAATTTTATTCAAACTATACTAAGCCATATCACGCAAGATGCTGACATTTACTTTATTGAAGAGTCTTATTCTGAGGCACTAGTGCATATGGCTAAGGTACAGGGACTTAGATTTATTGGCAAACAAATGCTGAAATACAGCGCAAATTATCCCAAAGGGGTGATACTGCACTTCAAGCCTTAATGTATAAATTATGGCGACCCAGTTGCCTATCTAAATATAGTAGACAAGGGAGTTACCATTGGATTTTACACTACGTTCTTTAGCAGTTGACGAACTTAAGCCTAAAGAAAGACCTACAGAAGATATTTCAGACGCACGCCATCGTAGTATGATGGAGGCTATTGCGCCTTATGCCAAACAAGCCGTACAAAAAAATCTAACCCCTGTTTATGTAGATTACAAGACACGTAACACTAAAATGGTACTAGTGTTATGTCCTGAATGGTCTCCCTACATGCCACCATTCAGTCTAGCACGATTAAGCGGTGTTGCTAAGAGTGCAGGCTACGAAACAAACATCATGGATTTGAACGTTAAGGCATATAATGCTTTCCGTGATGATTGGTGGCCGAATCGTAAACTTCCTTTTAGACTTTGGGACCCTTCAAGTAGTTGGCACTGGTTAGGTGATACTTACATGAATGATATCCACCCTGTACTAGAACCTATTCTAAGTGAAGCAGTAGATCAGATTATTGAAATGAATCCTGACGTAGTAGGATTCAGTGTATATTATATTAGTGAAGAACCTACCAAGTGGATGTGTCAGGAACTTAAAAGACGTAATCCAAATATTAAGATAGCAGTGGGCGGTCCTAACGTACACAAGAGTTGGTTCAAGATTGAACCTTACTATGATTATGTTGTCATTGGTGAAGGTGAGCAGAACCTGCTGATTATGCTTGACGAAATTGAAGAACAAAAAGAAGTACAATATCCACGTGTACTAAGTCAGCCCGAAGATGAACGTATCAATATCAATGGTCTGCCTATGCCAGACTATGAGAGCATTGACTTTAGTTTATATGAAGTGCCTAATGGTGTTAACAGTGAAATTAGTAGAGGCTGTACGGCTAAGTGTACATTCTGCGAAGAAACACACTTTTGGAAGTATCGTCAACGTCAATCAGTAGACTTAGTTACAGAAGTTGAATGGCTTTACTATAACAAGGGCACAGATATCATTTGGTTCATTGATAGTTTGATTAACGGTAACGTTAGAGAACTGCGTGCCTTTGCACTTGCATTAAAGACTAAAGACTTGAAAGTTCGCTGGACTGGATATGCACGTTGCGATGGACGTATGGACTTAGCCTATCTGCAAGACTTAGCAGACGGTGGTTGCATCATGTTCAATTTTGGATGTGAGTCAGGTTCACAAAAAGTACTTGACGATATGCACAAAGGCGTTACTATTGCTGAGATGGAGCAGAACTTTATTGACTGTAAGAAGGTCGGCATTTGGTGCGCAACTAACTGGATTGTAGGTTTCCCTACAGAAGAGTTTCAAGATTATAGCGACACTATGACATTCTTGTGGCGTATGCGTAATAACAACATCAATAATGCAGGCCTCGGTGTAGGTTATGGCTTAGGTCCGGAAACAATCGTAGGTCAGAATCCACATGCATATAACGTAAGTTGGCACAAGTATCAGGGTCACTGGATTTCAAACGATTTCAAAATTGGCGGCCCTCACGTTATGACACGTGTTAAAACAATTCACATGTTTTTAGATTTCTTTAAGGGTGTAACGGAAGTTCCAGTCAGTTATCCTGTACGTACTGCATTAGCCGAACGCCACTATGATATCAGATTGAATCATCCTGCAATACAAAAAGAAATGCATTATGAGGAATTTGATTACAATATCATTCCTCCTGTGGATCCAAACAATCCTTTTGCTAATACTCTTGTTAATGAGATGTGGCCATTCTTTAGAAATCTATGGAGAGCAAGAGGTGGATATACAGCAGAAGTTCGCTTTCATCCTGACTTAGATTTAAAAGAGTTTGGTACACAGTATGGCCCGGGGCAATACTGGGCTACTTATAAATTTAAAATTACTGATGAGGGAATTTGGGATGCTGACTTTGACATTAAATTTGAACAAGTCGATAATCCGTATGATGATAGGCTACCCCCTCCCGAAGGGAGAAAGGGTCCATTCTATGCCCAAGACTATTCACGTATTCAGGCTAATACCGCTAAACGCGCCAGAAAATTAGCAAAGACAACATGGGATAGTGAAGAAGGTCGTAGTGGTCAAGATTTTACAGACTTGTTGAATGAAGAAGCAAATCTAAACGCAACTATCGATTTTAGTTTCCACTTAAAGTGGCAGGGCACGGGTGACTGGAGTAACTATATGGACTACGTTGTTACGCTTGAAGAAAAAGAAGCAAAGCGTGACAAGAGCAAAGACTTGTCAATGCCTGAAAAAGAAGCAGACACTAGTGCTAAAACAGTTAAGAGTAGTGTACCTCAAACAATTTCTATCAGTATCGATAGCATTAAAAAGAAACCTAAACCAATGCTGCCATGAAAGAGATTAAAGAGTTTGAAAAATTAATCGCAAATTATTATAATGCTAGATTTGCAGTAGCAACAGATTGTTGCACCCATGCAATAGAATTATGTTTGCGTTTAAAAAATCCTAAATCTGTTACTTGCCCCACACATACTTATGTAAGTGTGCCTATGACATTACGCAAATTAAATATCCCTTGCGTGTGGACAGACTTTCAATGGCAAGACTTTTATTATCTTACCCCAAACATTATCGATGCCGCAGTATACTGGCAGCAAGACGGTTACAAGCCAGGCACATTAATGTGTTTAAGTTTTCAATATAGAAAACATTTAAATGTGGGTCGAGGAGGTATGATCTTGTTAGACAACGAACAAGATTATAAAGAATTGTGCAAGATGCGTTATGATGGTAGACTAGATGATATACCTTGGATGGAACAAAATATCGACACTATTGGTTATCATTATTACATGACCCCTGAAACTGCATTGTTGGGTATAGAACGTTTTCACGAAGTAGTAAACAAAGAACCTAAACGTTGGACATATAAAGATTATCCTAACGTAAGCAAGATGAAGGTATTTAATTAATGCTTCATGTATTTGGTAGTAGTTGGGCATATGGTTCTGAATTAAAACCTAATGAAAAGCCGTTTGCTTATTATTTAGGACTAATGTTAAATCAACCTGTAATCAACTATTCTAAAGAAGGATGGTCTTTGGGACACATTTTAGGAGAAACAGTTTTTCCTAATTTAAATAACATTAAAGAAGATGACTATGTTGTAGTAATAGTTCCACCTGATATCAGATGGTACGAAATTAACGATTATTTTATTTTTCGATCACTTAGTCTAGAGGACAAAGAATATAAAGAATTGATTCGTCACTATAATGTAGCATGGTTTATGTATCATCATAATCTTTTTATATACAACATTATTACTTCTATCACTGCTAAAACAAAAAAATTAATATTAGCACATGATTGTGGAAAACTAGTTATTATTGATTTGTTTAAGAATCTAATTGACATGCAATATTTTTTGAGTAATTCAAGTTTAACTAAAATATTGGTTGGCGAAGATTGGGATAATAACTATGATTTAAACACAGATAGTCCAAACGAGATGTTGTTTAAAGGTAAGTATTTTGAGGGTAATATAAATCATCCTAATTTATTAGGACACAAAGAGATAGCGAGATTATTATATGACAAGTTCAACACGAAATGAATGGGACCCATTAAAAAAGGTTATTGTGGGTATTGCTGATGATGCACGAATTCCTATTGTAGACCAAAGTTTGCGATTAATAAATTATGCCCATGAAAGACATTCTTATAACATTCCAATGGGGCCATATCCACAGCAAGTTATAGATGAAGCAAACGAAGATTTAGAAAAACTTTGTGAATTTTTAACTAGTATGGACATTGAAGTTGTTCGTCCAGATAAAGAATGTGTTCCTGAATATTATAACTATTGCCCTAGAGATACCATTCTCACATATGATTCATATGCCATTGCTACTCCAATGGCATTATCTAAGAGAAGAGATGAATGGAAAGCATATCAAAAGATATTCCATGATATTCATGTAATGCCACAGCCAACACGTGAAAGTCATTTATATAATCCTAAATGTTTAGGCAATCCAGACATATTGGCATTAAATGATAGTGAGTCTTGTTTTGATGCAGCCAATGTATTAAAAGCAAACGATGATTTATATTATCTAGTGAGCAACACTGGAAATAAAAGGGGTGCCGATCAGTTACAACAAATGTTCCCCAAATCTAAAGTACATACTATTGAAGGTGTGTATAGTTACATTCATATTGATAGTACTATTGCATTGTTACGTGAAGGGTTAATGCTTCTTAATCCTGATCGTGTTAAGTCAGTAGATCAATTGCCTAAACCGTTGAGAAACTGGGATGTTATTTGGGCGCCTGAACCAGTAGATATCGGATACTATCCGGGCTATTGCAATGCAAGCAAGTGGGTCAGTATTAATTTATTATCAATTAATCCTAATCTAGTAGTGCTAGAAGAAAATCAACACAATCTTAGAAGATTACTTGATCGGTATAATGTGGAAAGTGCTATGCTTCCCATGCGTCATGCACGTACATTGGGTGGATGCTTCCATTGTGTTACAGTAGATATAGAGCGAGAATAATTCAATGCCTCTAGAGGAAGATCATATCCATTGGTTTAATTTTCCTCTAATGGAATCTAAAGCAAATAGTTTAGATTCTATCCATGTCAGAAAAGCCTTAAGATTTACTAACAAAAGAACACCAATCATAATTAATATGCTTAATGGCAATATGAGAATATTGCACAAAATAAAGCATAAAGATGTTGGATACTTAAATGAAGTGGGTATAGACATATATCTGTACGAACCATTAGTTAGTTACTATAAAGGTTCTCATAACCAACGAAACAATCCTCAATTCTATTACGAGTTTTTAGGCGATGAGAATCCTGCATTAATTCGTGCTAAAGAATTAGATAGCATACAAGAATATATAAAACAGAACGGGTTAACTAATGTAACAGTTCATACTTGTGATTATAATGTTGAAAAGTATTACCCTCATTATAATACAATGAAACTGATTACAGATGATCTTTTTATTAAGTCACAGGCTATTGTCAATAGACCTTTACCTCCTCCTATTAATAAAATTGAAAGAAAGTTTATTTCATTAAACTGGAGATATACTACTCATAGACACATAATTGCGGCTTATTTAAAGTTTACTAATTCAGTTTTTTTAAGTTGGAAGTACCAGTGTAATTTTGAAACATTTAGTAGAAACGTTTGGTTTGATGTTGAATCTTGGAAAAAGACTAACCCAAAACAATATAGAAAACTTAAAATAGGCATGCTACAGTTAGATAAAGAATCACCGTTTACTTTAGATACCCGCGAAACACTTGTGCATATCAACACATGGGATCACTATAATGGTTATCCAATAACTAATCATGCTCCTGAATTATTGACATTTCTGAATACATGCACCAATGACGTTATATCTAACGTTTATTCTAAAGCATTTGTTGCTGTAATAAATGAGTCTAGATTTGCGCAACCGACCGGAAACTATAGTGAGAAAGTGATACAAGCAATACTGCATAAATTGCCCTTTATTATTGTGGCTCCTCCCTATACATTAAAGTATATGCGTGAAATGGGATTCAAAACGTTTAGTGAATTTTGGGACGAAAGTTATGATGAAATTACCTGCAACTCCACTAGAATGATAAAAATATTAGAGGTGATTGATCATATAAACAGTAAATCCATTGAAGAATTGGAACTGATTAAGGAAAAGATGCAACACATACTAAAGTACAACTACACCGTTGTAAACATGCTTTCACATAATTTGTACACCAACAAAATCCAAGTTAAATAGATATAACAATATCGGGAAGAATCATGGCTCAAAAAAACGATGAAAATATTGAAAGAGGTCACTTAGGGACTCTATGGGACGATGACTACAAGTTTTTACCATATGTAAAACAACCTGTTGCAGATTACGAAATGCAGACATGGGTAAGTCAAGGATATGACCACGTAAAAAGTTTTACGGGTAAGATGTATGACAATCGAAATCCTATGCCAGAATGGATCAGCAGAATTTCAGATGCATTTGGTCTATTCAAGCAGTCATACACTTTTTATAAAATGAGTACATTGGAGATTATGCCTCCACACTCAGATCATTTTAGAACTTATGCCAAACTGAACAACGTCAATCCTTCAGATGTATATAGGGTCGTTCTAATGCTTGAAGATTGGAAGCCCGGGCACTACTTTGAATTGAACGGTATAGGCTATACTAATTGGAAAGCAGGTGATTGGTTCAAGTGGAAGGGATCTACTCCTCATGCGGCTGCAAATATTGGTATTGAAGATAGATACACTTTGCAAGTTACCGGCCTTTCAGTATACACTGGACAGTTGGAAGAATTGTTCTCTTTCAACATTCCCGGTAAGCACATGCGTAGTCAATCTTCACATCCTTTTGTGAAGTATACTCTATTGCCTAAGATCAACCCATTAGGCAATTTTAATCATAGAGCATATATCTATATGAACAACTCTTACATTAAAGAGTTGGACGATATTAATCATGATCCGCAGACCTCTAGAACGTTAAACAACGACGGTTTGCATTTTTATCTGTATGAACCTATTTGCAGTTATTTAAAAGATGCTACACCGAAGTATGAATCGGGGACTAAGCATACACAGGGATTCTATTCAGAATTTGACAGTAATGTAAATCCTGAAGATTTACGTGCTGAAGAATTTGACAGCATCTACAAGTATGCTAAAAGAAATAATCTAAACAATGTTATTGTTCATACCGGTGACCGCGATGCAGATAAATTTTATCCACACTATAGCGATAGACTTAAACTAATCTGCGATGATTTGTTCTTACGTTCACAGACTAAAATTATAGGTCTCAATGAAAGTCCTAGCGAGGACTTTAACAAAAAGTTTATTTGCTTAAATTGGAGATATACAAAGCACCGTCAACTTCTCTCTACTTTCTTAGCAGGAGAAGAAGGTTATTTGAGTTGGTACTTTAAGACCGATGAAAAAACACTTTATGATGACATGTATTTTGATGTTGATAAGTGGAAAGAAAAGTACCCAGAGTTCCATCAAAAGTTGATGCTGGGTATTCAACGTATTCAACACACTGGGCCATATGAAGTAGACAAAAAAGCATTAACACAGATCAACATTAATCATCCGCATCATGTTAATATGTGGCCTGATGTACCTGAATTTAAACCAGGTGTAACACCAGCACTGTTCAATAGTCCTAAAAATGGACTACAGCAATATTATCGTGATATATTTGTTGATATTGTTAACGAAACTAGATTTGGTCAACCAACACCAAACTTTAGCGAAAAGGTATTCCAAGCAATTCAATATTTGAAACCTTTCGTATTAGTTGGGCCACCTAAGACACTTGAGTATGTACAATCATTTGGATTTAGAACATTCCATGATTACTGGGACGAAAGTTATGATGATGAATTAGATCATGGCGAACGTCTAGCAAAAATCTTTAAGGTTATCGATGAGATTTTAAGAAAGCCGATCGGTGAATTGCGTGAAATGTACAAAGACATGATTCCTATCCTAGAACATAATTTGGATGTATATGATAGATTATTGGCAAATCCAAATTATAAATGGCTGACATAATGGAAAAAATATTTTTAATTGCAGGTTGCAGTCATGCGGCCGGTTCTGAAATCAATGGACAAGAAGATAGTGTCTATAATAGACAACATGCCTTTGGGGCATTGGTTGCCAATCATTTTGGATATAGACCTATCAACATTGCACAAAATGGTATGACTAATACTGGAATTGCTAGAAGTGTATTAAAATGGTTTCAAAAACATTATGATCCTAGCAAAATGAAAGTGTTTGTGTTAGTTGCATGGACTGAAAGTACTAGACTTGAAGTTCCAATGGATCGTGACTATTATTACGATCATTGTAGTAAAGCAGCCGATTGGTTTGATGCTACCGCTAATCAGTATATGCGTGTGACTTTTGGTTGGGAAGGCGGAGACCCCGAAGAACGTTCGATTGTTCCATACTACCATAAGTTTATGGCACAAAATGAAACATTTTTAGAGTTACAATCAATTCAATTAATATTGCAGATTCAGTATTTCTTGAAGTCTATTAACGTAGGATACCTAATGAGTAATTCTCTGCACATGTTTAATAAGAGAACAAGACAAGTTGAAGAGTTTCTATCGTTGGTAGACCGTACTAAATATTATCAGATGGATAATAACGATGCTGCCTTCTATACGAAGTATAAGAATTTGGGCTACGTTAATGATCTTGCTAAGTATTGGCATCACGGAGAGATGCCGCATATCTGTTATGCAGATGAACTAGTGAAATATATAGAGGGACAACAATGGGAATTATAAACTTTTTTAAAGGTCTTTACTACAAAGTAAAGCGTGAAATTCAATATCGTAAAAGACTCAAAGAGTTAAAGAAAAGGGATCCATTCATTTACAAATGAACTACATAGGAATCAGTTGCGGCTTTCATGATGCCGGATTAAGCGTTGTCAATGACAAGGGTGAAATCTTATTTGCCGGCCATAGTGAAAGATATAGCAAATATAAGCACGATAAAGATTTGTGTGTTGATTTAATCAATGATGCAACACAATATGTTACTGGATCATTTGAACTTCAGTATTACGAAAAGCCATGGCTTAAGGCATTAAGGCAAATTCGTGCTGGTCAAAGACCTGGACCATTCTCAATGACTTCTATCGTTGGGCATGCCAACATGGAAGCACTTGCACTAAAGCGTACTGGCAAAATCAAAACTCACGTACATCATAAAACACATGCCGCAGCCGGATTCCAAACTAGTCCATTTGATAGAGCCACTGTAGTGGTCATTGACGCTATCGGAGAACTTGACTGTATCAGTATTTGGGATGCTAGTTACGATAGCAATGGCTATGCTCAATATAAAAAGTTGTGGGGTAAAAAATATCCTAACAGTATTGGCATGATGTACAGTGCTATGACAAAGCGTGTTGGCTTGCATCCAATGGATGAAGAATACATTCTAATGGGTATGGCTGCATATGGTCATCCTGTATACGCTAACTCAATCGACAGCGAACTTATCTCAGATAGAACTAATTTAGAGTTCATGCGTAATTTACATGCAGGTGTAGACGATGATTTCTTAGGTGCAGATGCAGACCATATGGACATTGCCGCATCTACTCAAGCATTAACCGAATCGCTAATTCAGATTGTTATGTCTAAAGCCAGATATTTAGGTCATAGCAAGAACTTAGTGTACGGTGGTGGTGTTGCATTAAACTGCCTAGCAAATCGTGTATTGGGTGATTACTTTGAAAATATTTGGATTGTACCTAATCCAGGTGATGCAGGCAATAGTCTTGGTGCTGCCGCATTGGGATATGGTAAAAAACTAGTATGGCGTGATGCATTCTTGGGTCATGAGATTCCGGGTAACTACCCTATTGACAATGTGATCAAAGAGTTGCATACTAACAAGATGGTGGGGGTAGCAAGTGGTCGTGCTGAATTTGGACCACGTGCATTAGGTAATCGTAGTTTATTAGCAGACCCAAGAGGCCCTGAAATCAAGGATAAAGTCAATGAAATCAAACGTAGACAGAAGTTCAGACCATTTGCGCCGATCATTTTGGAGGAGCATGTTCATCAGTACTTTGATATGCCTCGCAACTGGAATAACAGTAGGTATATGCAAGTCATCGCTACTTGCAGGCATCCTGACTTATTTCCTGCTATCGCTCACGCTGACGGCACTAGTCGTGTACAGACAGTTCCAAAAGATGGATCTGGGATACGACGGTTATTAGAACAGTGGTACAAAGAAACTGGATGCCCCATGCTGTTAAACACTTCACTTAATATCAGAGGTGAACCAATGGTCAATGACCGCAACGATGCTGATAGATTTGAAAAACTTTATAACCTCACTGTCTGCTCATAAGTAGATGTATGTTGAGAGATGTTTTTTATTACGGCAAAAAACCAAACGTCCATCCTAGAGAAAGATACGCAGAAAACTTAGAACATGCTCGGTCAATGGCTACGACCGAGCATTTTTGGGTTATCAATGAATTTTGCGATTACAGAAATTTCGACTGGGATTTTGACTTTGAGTTCCTTCCAGACGAAGATGTATGGGCAGAAGCACACAACAATGTGTGGCCAAGCCAACACCAAAAAGATTCAGGTACATGGCTTTGTTCTACAGAATTCAGTGATATTATCATTTATAGAAATGATGTTGAACCTGTACGTAGAAAAAATGAAAAGCACGATGCTTGGGTAATTTTAGATAACGTTGACGAATCTAAGTTTGATTTCAGTTGGCATCCTGATCCAACCAGTCCTCCTTATATCTACAAGTGGGGAACTAAATTCTTTCCTGCACAACTTAAACATGTATTAGAATACCGTGTTAAAGGCGCTACACAAGAAAAGTACTTAGATACAATTGTTGATTTGTTGCCTGAAACAGATCGTTGGGTAGAATATCAGACAGTAGATCGTGAATACTTTGATTTGTCATGGCGCCCTGATCCAATGGAACCACCATACATTTATGTATGGGGTAACAAGTATGTAGATGGTAAATTACAACCTACATTAGAGTATCATGCACCCAACGCTACGAATAAGAAATACATGCCTGAACCACTTAAGGTTTTACCTGAATGGGATCGTTGGGTAGAGCATGTTCAAGTAGATAAAACTAAATTTGATTTTAGTTGGAGACCTGATCCACGTGAACCCGCATACAATTATGTATGGGGTAACAAGTACGAAGAGGCTGAACTAAAGCCTACATTAGAATATCGCATGCCGGGGGCAACAGCAACCAAGTACATGTCAGAACATGTACCTGTAGTACCTCAATGGGATCGTTGGGTAATTGTAGATAAGACTGTTGATAAAAACAAGTTTGATTTTACATGGAGACCAGACCCACGTGAGCCTGCATATATCTACACGTGGGGTAACAAGTATATCTCTGCGGAGTTGCAACCTACATTAGAATATAAAATGGAAGGCGCAACTGAACGCAAGTACATGGGTAATACTGTTGATGTATTACCGCAGTGGGACCTTTGGGTTGAAGTTCAAACTATTGACAAAGAATTGTGTGTTAAAAACAATTTCGACTTCAGTTGGAGACCAGACCCACGTGAGCCTGCATATATCTATACATGGGGCAACAAGTTCATTGAAGCAGAGTTGCAACCTACACTAGAGTATAGAATGGCAGGCGCCACTGAACGTAAGTACATGGGTAATAATGTTGAAGTATTACCACAGTGGGATCGTTGGGTAGAGCAAGTTCCTGTTGATAAAGAGCGTAGCACTAAGAACGGCTTTGACTTTAGTTGGAGACCTGATCCACGTGAACCTGCATATATCTATACTTGGGGTAACAAGTACGAAGAGGCTGAACTAAAGCCTACATTAGAGTATAGAATGGATGGCGCAACAGAGCGCAAGTACATGGGTAACAATGTTGAAGTGTTGCCACAATGGGATCGTTGGAACATCATTCACGATGTTATCAAGTCTACATTTGATTTTAGTTGGAGACCCGATCCACGTGAACCTGCGTTGATTTATGTTTTCGGTAATGAATTGTACGATGGCACTATCATGCCTACCATTGAATACAAAATGAAGGGCGCCACTGAAAAGAAGTGTATCATCGATTGGACAAAGCCGAAGTTAAAACCAAATAAGAACTTATTTGAACATTTAGAAGATAGTTACAATATTGATTATAGTTGGAGACCTAATCCAACTAGCCCTCCCTACATTTATGCATGGGGCAATCAGTGGAACAAGCCTGAAGATAAGATTAGTATTCAGTATGTAGTAGAGGGTGCTACAGAATACAAGTACATGGAAGAACGTGCAACACGTAAACCATGCATGGATAACTGGGAAGTTCCTGAGAACTTAGACGTTTCAAAGTTTGATTTTAGTTGGGAACCTAGTCCGGCTGACCCGCCATATATCTATCAATTTGGTACTCAGTGGCAAAAGACAGGTGGTCCTCTATATGTAGTACCCGGTGCAACCGAAGTCAAGTACATGGGAACACTCAAAGCAAGACGATTGCCATCGATTGACAACTGGACTGTTCCAAGTTATATTGATAAAGACAGTTTTGATTTCAGTTGGCATCCAGATGATACAAGTCCTCCCTATGTATATCAGTTCCCAACACAGTGGGCTATTGCCGGCGGACCAGTGTACACTGTAGAAGGTGCAAAAGAAAATAAGTTTGTCGATTCACCGTTGGCAAAAGCCAAACCAAACAAAGATAACTGGGAAGTTAACAAATATGTCGATAGTGATTTGTTTGATTATAGTTGGCACCCTTATGTTGATGATGAACCTTATATCTATCAGTTTGGCACACAACATCAAAAGACAGGTGGACATAGATATATTACGCCGGGTACACACAAAAACAGCCCTGTAATGTATGTTGATACACGTATTCTTAAATCAAAGCGTTTAGAAAATAAATCTAAGTTTACTGTATTAAACGATTATAAGATTAAAGAGTTTGATTATAGTTGGCACCCTGACGAGACAGAAGAGCCATACATTTATGTGTTTGGTAACAATCAGTATCCTGCTGAAATCATGCCTACGATTGAATATCGTATGCCCGGAGCAACACAAGTCAAGTATGTTAACAATATTATTGCCACACTTGATACTGATTTGACTAACTGGGAAATTCCCGACAATGTTGATACAACAGGGTTCGATTTCAGTTGGAAACCTAATCCAAAAGAACCTGCATACATTTATGAGTTTGCTACTCAATGGCAAAAGACAGGTGGTCCTCGCTACATTGTAGAAGATGCGACTGAGGTTAAATATTTAGACAGTCAAAAAGTTAAGCGTTTACCCTCAACTGAAAACTGGACTGTTCCAAGTTATATTGACAAAGATCAGTTTGACTTTAGTTGGCATCCCGATGCAACTAGCCCAGCATACATTTACCACTTCCCAACACAATGGGCGTTAAGTGGTGGACCTACTTATACTGTAGAAGGGGCAGTTGAATCGAAGTTTGTAGAAGATCAACAAGCAGTAGCATTAGTTGATAAGACTAACTGGGAGTATGATACAGACTTAATTGACGAAACTAGTTTCGATTTCAGTTGGCATCCATATATTGAAGATCAGCCTTATATCTATGTCTTTGGTACACAGCATCAAAAGACAGGTGGTCCAAAGTATATTACACCCGGCTGTCATAAGAACAGTCCTGTAAAATATATTGACACACGTATTCTTAAGGCAAAGAGATTGCCATGCATGGACAATTGGAAGATCATTGATGACGTTGTAGTTGATGAATTCGACTATAGTTGGCATCCAGATGAAACTGAAGAACCATATGTTTATCAATTTGGCAACAATCAATATAGTGCTGAGATTATGCCTACTTTGGAATACAAAGTTAAGGGCGCAACACAAATAAAATATGTTAACACGATTGTTGCTAGGTTAGGAAAAGACTTGACCAATTGGGAAATTCCCAATAATATCGATACGTCTGAGTTTGACTTTAGTTGGAAGCCTAATCCTAAAGATCCTGCTTATGTGTATGAATTTGGTACACAATGGCAAAAGACAGACGGCCCTTGCTATGTAGTAAAGGGCGCAACAGAAAGAAAGTACATTGATGGGTCAAAGGCTAAAAGATTACCTAGTAAAGAAAATTGGACCATTCCTAGCAACATTGATATTACTGGATTTGATTTTTCATGGCATCCAGATAATACTAGTCCTGCTTACATTTATGTATTTGCAACTCAATGGGCACTCAGCGGCGGACCTGTATACACAGTTCCTGGAGCAACTGAAACAAAGTATGTAGAAGATCAATCTGCAAAGTCATTACCAGATAAGACTAACTGGGAATTTGATAGTAATCTTATTGATGAAACAAGTTTCGACTTTAGTTGGCATCCATACGTAGAAGATCAACCATACATTTATCAATTTGGTACGCAATGGCAAAAGACAGGTGGTCCTGTATATAAGACACCAGGCGTTCATAAGAACAGCCCTGTAAAATACATTGACACACGTATTCTTAAAGCAAAGAGATTGCCCAACGGCTCATCATATTGGAATACACTACATGACTATCGAATTGTAGATTTCGATTACAGTTGGCATCCTGACGATACTGACGAGCCATACATTTATGTGTTTGGTAACAAATATTATTCAGCCGAGCAAATGCCTACGATTGAATATCGTATGCCAGGCGCTACTCAAGTCAAATATGTACACAGCCCTGTAGCAACATTAGCACAAGATAAAACTAATTGGGATATTCCTACTAACGTAGACGTTAGTAATTTTGACTTCAGTTGGAAGCCTAGCCCACTAGAACCTGCATATATCTATCAGTTTGGTACACAGTGGGCTAAAACTAGAGGTCCACGATATGTTGTTAAGGGTGCTAAAGAAGTAAAGTATATTGATAGCACTAAAGCAAAGGCACTAGACACTAGAAAAAATTGGGAGATTCCTAAGACACTAGACATTAGTGAATTTGACTTTAGTTGGCACCCTGATGATACTGATCCACCCTATATCTATCAGTTTGGTACTCAGTGGGCATTAACAGGTGGTCCAAGATATGTAGTTGAAGGTGCTAAAGAAGTAAAGTATGTTGAATCTATTATTGCTAAGGCAAGATCCAACATGACTAACTGGGAAGTACCTGCAAATATTGATAACAAGTCATTTGACTTTAGTTGGCATCCATATGCAGAAGATGATCCATTCATCTATCAGTTTGGTACACAACATCAAAAGACTGGTGGACCTCGCTATCTAGTACCTGGTGCTACAAAAATTAAGTATGTTGACACACGTGTTTTAAAGGCAAAGAGATTGCCAGATAGAACTAACTGGTATGTTCCTGAAAACACTGACGTATCAAAGTTTGATTTCAGTTGGCATCCTGATGAAACTGCTGATCCTGCAATCTATCAATTCGGTAGTGTTGTAGGTAAAGATGACGGCCCAAGATATATTGTACCTAACAATGATGGTAAGGTATTATTCTTAGAAAATCTTTATGCAGAAGAAACAGAAGAAAAATCTGTAGCAAAATACTTTATTGAAACTACACTAGAAGATTTAATCAGTCTGCATCCAGATGAAGTTTTTTGGGCATTGAACAGAGACTTGGATTACTCTAAGTTTGACTTTGATTGGAGACCAGACGTATACCAATCAAATTACATTCATGCCTTTGGTTCACGTGACAACATTGACACTCAAACATATTTTGTCAATGCTGTTATTTGGGAAAAAGGATTTAGAAATATCAACTATATTGAAGATGACAAGATTCAAATTAAAGCGAACCTTGACATGTTCTATGTTGATAGAGGAAACCCTGAGGCTCAAGCAAGATTTGACGCACTAAAAGCACGTTTCCCTAAGATTCAAAAGACTCGCTATCTTAACAGTTGGGTAGACACAATCAATCGTTGTACCAATCGTGCATCAACAAGTTTATTGTGGGTATTAAACTCAGAACTAGACTATAGTGATTTTGATTTTGAATACTATCCTAACGCATGGCAGATGAAGATGGTTCATGTGTTTGGTACACAGTGGAGTCACTGGGGCACAACGTTCATGGTAAATCGTGAAACATTCTCTAATGATACCAAATACATTAAGGTAATTGAACACTTAAACAATCTAAACTTTGTCAAGGACAATCGTGCTAAGGCAACTAAGTGCATATATGATATAGTATTGATTGATCACGGCAACAATGAGACAACCACAATTGTTGAACAACTTAAGCAAAAGGCTCAAGATAAGCAGGTCATTACTGTAAAGTATAGTGAGAGTTATTTAAACACTCTACATCAGATTTTAAGTAAGCAGCCTGAAAAGAAAGAACATTACTTGTGGATTTGCAGTAGCGTATGTGACTACCGTGATTTTGATTTCTCATATGTATGTGATCCATTTGCTAAAGATCAGTTGCATGTATTCCCTAGTGGTAAGCAAAAGTTTGGTGACACGTTCTTTATTGACGTTAATAAGACACGTGAAATCATTTCTGATATGAAGGTATTGGAAGACTACCATAAGGTTAATTACAACTCTACAATGCGTGTATCCCGCTTACCTGAACCTATCATTTCAACAAGTGATGATACTATGGTAGACATTGCACAGCAAGTCAATGATTGGCCATATGCAACCATTATCAGCGAAGGCAATAATGATATTGAGCAAATTGAAGTTGAGCCTATGAACTTATGGCAACCTGACACTAAAAACATTATGGTTACCAGCACAGGCGCAACTAGAATTATTGTACCGCGTGAAGCAAAAGATTTCATTAAGAAAGAACTATACGACTATCCTTATATTAAGAAATCTGCTAAACTTGCAAAGAGTAATCCACTAGATATCGTATTCTTAAGCAACGGTGAAACTGGTGCAGATGAAAACTATGAACATCTATTGAAGATAACTAAGGGTCTTAAGAACCGTGTTGTCAGAGTAGATGGAGTTAATGGTCGTGCAGCCGCATATCATGCTGCCGCAGAAGCAAGCAATACACCTTGGATGTTTACAGTATTTGCTAAATTGAAAGTTAGTGCTAAGTTCGATTGGAACTGGCAACCTGATAGAATGCAGGTGCCTAAGCACTATATCTTCCAAGCAAAAAATCCTGTGAACGGACTTGTATATGGTCACCAAGCAATGATTGCTTATAACAAGAGATTGACACTCGCCAACAACGGTAAAGGATTAGACTTTACACTAGATGACGAGCATGAGGTAGTAGAACTATTGTCAGGTACTGCAATGTACAACACGGATCCTTTCTCAACATGGCGTACAGCCTTCCGTGAAGTACTGAAGTTACGTGCTGAAGATAGTGATATTGCCCGTGAGCGCCTGGATGCCTGGATGAACAAAGCCGAAGGGGATTTTGCTCAGTACAGCATCCAAGGCGCAGTCAATGCCGATGAGTATTATGATGAAGTTGACGGTGATTTTGAACAACTCAAGTTGTCATATGAGTGGGCGTGGTTGCGTGAAAGATTTGAACAACTATGAAACGTATTCTGATACTAGGAGATAGTTTCGCCGCAGACTGGTCTACAAAATATGATTCATATTCGGGTTGGTCAAATCTACTAAGAGATAAATTTGTAGTCACTAACCTTGCGCAAGCAGGAGTTAGTGAATACAAGATTTACAAACAACTGGATACGATCCGTTGGCTAGATAGTTATGACACATTCATTATAAGTCACACCAGCCCTTATCGTGTACATACAGCAAAACATCCTGTACATAGTGAAGATAAATTGCACCATAACGCAGACTTAATTTATTCTGACATTGAATATCATAGTAAGCGTTGGCGCAACCTGTTTAATTTTGGCTTGCGCAGTGCAATGGGCTTCTTTAATCATCACTATGATATGGAATATTTTGAGACAACCTACAGACTATATCGCAAAGCAATCAGTGATAGATTAAAGTACAAAAACTATATCGTAGTCAACTTCTTTAAAGATATGGAACGTTATTATATGGAAGATAACATCATAGACTTTTCAGACATAATACCTAAACATAGTGGCTTGATCAATCACCTTTCAGAGTATGGGAATAGGTTAGTCTATGAAAAACTTTTGGAAAAACTTTAATCCTTTTCTCTTGCTTTCACAGCCATAATCTAGTATAGTGTAACTATGGCTAATCCTGTCGTTCTAAACTATATCAAAAATCACGTAGACAATAAGGGTGTTCCTACAATCTCAAACGACAAGTGGAATACCTTTATTACTCAGCATTCGCAACAAGATATCAAAGAAGCACTTGCCGAATATATCATAGCCAATAATATTCCATTCCCTATTAAGGGAATCACTCAGCAAGAGTTCGAAGATAACTTTTTGAAGTTCTGTAAAACTTCCATGCTTAGTGAGTACAAAGATTTTGATACAGTACTAGAAAAGTACAAATACAAATACAAGTATGAAGATAAGCCATTGGGTGTAATCGACAAGTCACATGTATATAACAAGTCTAGCGATTACTTTCAAGAATTAAATCGCATGAAGTGTGGTAGCACACTTGTAGACAGTCCTTATAATATTTGGACTACAAAGCATAAACTTGCTAAAATGAATTGGCACTTTTGGCGTAAAGGTGCATTAGGTACTAGCGATATATGTGCGGCTACATTCCGTAGTGCATTTCGTTTAGGTACATATACTGCAACACAATTCAAACCTAGTGTTGCGAAGGCTCTTTATGAAAAGCACAATGCTGTAAAGGTACTAGATACAAGTTGTGGTTGGGGCGACAGACTTGCAGGCTTCTATGCTACACCCAACACACGTTTATATGTAGGATGTGATCCTAACCCAGAAGTGTTTCAAGTATACAAACAACAGTGTTTGGAGTATGAAAGATTATTGGGAGGTAAGCCAGTAATTGTAGAATCTGTCAACTATTTCAGTTGTAAGGGCGTTAAACATGTAGAGATTTATAACTTGCCTAGCGAGGACGTTGATTGGAAAAAGTACGAAAACGTTTTTGATTTCTATTTTACCAGTCCTCCTTACTTTGAAACTGAAAAGTATGCTGAGACAACATCATTGGTCGATAACCAATCTTGGAAGAGATATCCCAAGTATGATGATTGGAAGAATGATTTCTTTTTCAAAGTCAATCGCATGGTATGGGATACACTAACTAATGACGCATATATGATGATTAATATTGTTCCTCCATTGAGAGTGCGAAGTAAGACTAACCTTTGTGATGAAATGGTTGACGATATTAAAACATATCCCAATGCACATTATTTGGGTAAGATTGGTATGAGATTGCAAGCAAGACCGCATGTGATTGGAAAGACTAAGAACGGCATCTACATCGAACCTATCTATGTGTTCAGAAAAAACAACGATATTTACCCAAAATCAGATGATTTTCACCATTTATTCAGTTTTAAGGCTTGACTTTAATTCAAAGACTAAATACATTATGACTATGACACAAGCAAAGAACACAGCCGCACTTACGCTACTAGCGATTCCGTTAGCAGGCATCATTGCCCATGCGCTATATAAATTAGCACTAGAGGTATGGTGCATTGCATATGGTCTTATCTACTAAGGAGAGAAGCATGAACAAGTTACTATTAGGTACTATCTTTGCAGGACTGTTTTTAATTGCTAGCCCTGTTAAAGCACAACATTGGGACAATCGTAGTGGTGTCGATCATGGTGGTCGCCAGCATCCCGGCAGTTACAGAGAAATTCAGTGGCAACGTCATCACCATCACCACCATCACCGTCACGGAAGGTTGAACACTACTGAAAAGATTATTATTGGTGCAGTAATCGGCGGTGTAGTCGTTGATGCAATTCATCGTAATCGTACTGTAGAGCCTGTTGTTGTAACTCCGATTCCTGATTGTTACTATTTGCGTAAGCAAGACAATTTTGGTAATATTTATTACGAGCGTATTTGCCGATAATTGAATGAAAGTACGTTGTATAGATGCATGGGATAGAATCCATGAGCAAGAAGCCTTTGTTCGTGATGTGACAGAAAATCACTATGATCGAATAATTATTTTTGGTCATAGAGAAATCGAACTTCTAGTCCTAAAAAGAAATCCTGAGTTATTATCATTGCCAATTGAAAGTGTTCTTGGTGCAGGTGAATGTATTGTACCTAGACCCTACCCGGTAACCAGTTACTGGAAAGAATGGTTTTTCATGCAATCACTATCACATTGGAAGGCCAATCACAAATTACCTACAGAATATACTAAACACGAAAAGAAATACCATTTCGTGTCAATGAATGACCGTGGTCATTGGCATAGATGTTATATGATAGATCAGTTGGCAAAGTATAATCTCATTGAAACTAATCCAGTAACTTGGTCAAATCGGTATTATAGTCCAGACTTCTGTTTTCCATGGCAACATTTTGAACCTAGAAAAATCACATTAGATGGGCTAGATGGGTACGATAAGCACCGTGCTTGGTTTATACTACCTGAACAGTATAACCAATCCTGTTTCCAATTAATCAGTGAAAGTGCTATGGAAGCAACCTTTATCACTGAAAAAACAACGGGTGCATTGTTCAACTTTATGCCATTCATCACGTATGGTTCAAAGAATTTTTACAAGCAACTTAGAACCTTGGGAATTGTTGACTATAACGAATTATTTGATTATTCATTCGATGAGGTAGATGACGACAATGTACGTGCAGATATGATTATAGAAAACGTTAACAGACTAGCACAAATGCCCTTACATGAGTTAGAACTTTTAGTAGACTCTATTAAAGATAAGTTGATTTATAATTTTCACAGGTCGTGCGAGATTGCTCTGTCCTATGATAAATGGCACCCATTAGCATTAGAAACAATAGATGTTTATAATACAACAGGTGAAGTTTGGAATCAATCTATTCTTGAAGTTTATGAAACATTAACACTACATTTTAATAAATAAGAATATTGCTGTATGAAGCAAGTCCAAAGGCGGACAAGACGCGGGTGCGACTCCCGCCACCTCCACCATAAGAACATAAATTTACTTTGGTATTGTGTGTAAATTTACTTTGGTATTGTGTTTTTATGATGGGGGTGAACTAGGATCGATTGACGGACGAGTAGATAAGTGGACAGCACGGGAATGTGAAACCCGTTAGGATTGGGATATCCCGGTCGAAGAAGCAAAAAAGATAATTGCAAACGACAATTATTACACTGAGGAACTACGCCTAGCGGCGTGAGTCTCACGGGGTTGACTACCTTGTAACCCAATAGTCAGAAAAGGCTCTTCGGAGCCTTTTCTTTTTATAAATAGTTTGATGAACCCTGACTATATCGAAACACTACCCGACTACAAGGTTAACTTAGACCTACTCTTAGATGAGTATAATATAGTAAAGCAATTATTATCTGACCGTAAACGCTCTGATAGCCCAGTATTAATTCAACGTGCATTGAATTTAGCGCAAAATTTTAGACCTAGCGACACACTTGAATCACTGCCCTATACATTATCTGTAGCCAAACACTTGATGGCAGAATATAATTTCAACACAGTATCATATAGGTGTATTATGCCTGATACATGTTATGGTTGGCATATCGATTTTAGTCAAGTTTGTTTACATATCCCACTAATTACCAATGAAGGATGTAGATTTGTATATGCAGATAGAGCATTTCATATGCCAGCAGATGGGTCAGTCTATGTAGTAAACAATGGAAAGCCTCATTCATTTATGAACGGTGGGCAGGAACCTAGAATTCACATTACGTTGGAGAATTTTGGGGCAAAACCTTTACGATAAAACCCAAATCATGTAGTCTTTTATGCCGGTTCATGCGTTAATATAAGTACACAGTCATAATTTCATGCTGTGTATTTTATAAAGGAAACTTAACATGAAACTAGTAGCAACTTTAATCGCATCACTGTTCGCAGTAACCGCTTTCGCCGCAGAACCTGCTAAGAAAGAGGAAAAGAAGGCAGAAGTCAAACCAGCCGCAACAGCACCAGCGGCAGCACCCGCTAAGCCTGCTGAAAAGAAGGCTGAGCCTGCAAAAAGCGAAGCAGCCAAACCTGCTACTTCTGCAAAAGCCGAGGATAAAAAAGCCGAAGCTGCTAAGAAGTAATCCAACACGATTAAGTCTCTTTTTTAATTCAGATCCAAATTGGATTTATATAGATGATGAGGATATACTCAGCGGATATAGAATACCAAATGGACCAAGAAGAAATGAAGATATTGATCATGTAGACGATGATCTTAGTGACTATGTTAAGTTTAGGCTTTGGCTAGCAAGACAGTTAGCACTAAGAAAATATGTCGAAAAGTGGGGCTAGTCCCCACTTTTTTCCTTGTACAATCCTTTGATAAATATGTCTATGGACATCAAAGAACTTAATTCCTTCAAATTATCAGATGCCGTCAAGTTTCATGACGAGTTAAACCCACGACTATGGATGGGTAGCAGACTAGACCCGGCAGTAAAAAAGCAACTATTATTAATCGCTAAAGATTTCATTAGTGAACTTGGAATTAAAGATTTAGACGTAGAAGATGTAACTTTGTCAGGCTCAAACGCAGCCTTTACATATACTCCCCACAGTGATTTAGATTTGCATATTTTAGTTGATATGGATAAATTTCCAGCAGATGAAGTATACAGAGAGTTGTTTCAAGCAAAAAAGACATTGTATAATGACACACATGATATCAGTGTTCATGGTGTACCAGTAGAATTATATGTGCAAGACACTAATCAACCTGTAGTTAGTTTAGGTGAGTATAGTTTATTGAAAGATAAGTGGCTTAAGTTTCCAACTAAGCGTAGAGCAAATTTAGATCAGAATGCTACAAGAGCAAAGTATGAAAGACTAAAGGAACTGGTAGAACTTGCATTAAGAACCCGTGATTTAGAACGTGTTACTAAAGCACTGTCATTGATCAAGCGTTATAGAAAAGCAGGATTAGATAAGGGCGGAGAGTTTAGTCCTGAGAATCTAGCATTCAAAGTTATTCGTAAGCAAGGTGGAATTCAAAAACTATATGACTTACGCAATGAATTGCATAGTGAAGAGTTGACCATTGAAGAAATGTATTCCGGCCCCAAGATGAAATTCTTACGTCCTGGAGAGTTAAAAGGGTCATACACTGACTACCAATTATTAGGTATGGGTTTTAAAAAGGCACAGAATGGTTCATGGTATATTCCACAAGTTAAGTGGGATAAACTCATTGCTCACCAACAGATTGGTGAAGAAAATTTAGCAGAGAAGTTTGCTAAAGAGTTTGAAGATTATGATCCTAACGGTGTGCCACCTGGCCCTGAGTTTAAACCAACTATGCCTGCAGGTACTGTCAAAGTAGATGTAAGTGATGTATACGATTGGTATAAGTTAGGTCAGCATGTGAGTAACCTTAAAGGTTTAGGCAAGCATGACTTTGGTAAAGGACCTCCTAGCACTATCATGGCATTTGGCAGTGAACCCGAAGAACACAAATACATTAAAGATTTAGAAAAGACTGGCTTAACTACAACGGATATCGATCCGATCGATCCTAATCAACCTAAGGGTATGAAGCGTCAAAAGACTGATCCAACATATAATGTCAACGAAGCCTCAGGATACATTCCCTCAGCAAAAGAAAAGAACGACCCTCGCTTTAAATCTGCACTCACCGTAGATGTAAAGCCGGACAGTATCAAAAAGAATGCCAAAGCATTCAGTTGGCTAACATCACGTGCCGGCATACCACCTGATGCTAGACCCGACGGCAAAATAAAATAAAGGTTGACATTAGGCATTTTTGGGTATAGAGTTGTCGAATGTCTGCAAGATTCAATACAGCACTTGAAGCCCATGACGTAATGGAAGTTGTATTCAAGCAACTGAAAGAATGCCGATTCAACCCAGAACTACACCTCTATTATAGAAACATCGAAAAGATGATAACGACCCTCAGCACCCTTGAGGTTCAAGCACGCCAAACCCACAAATATCACAAGGTCGAAGCCTACGTCATTGAAATAGAAAAGGCGATAGACTATTTGGAAAAGATGATTATTATATCCAAACTTACAGATTAGGCTCTGTAAGTTGTTGATTTATATAGGAATAAAAAGGCTTGACTTTAATTCGTTTTGGGCATACAATACATGTATTGACACTGAGAAAACGGAGATAAGCATGAAAGCACTTAACGCATACGTAGCCCGCAAGAATTCTTTTTCTGCGATTTTTGGTCGTCCTGCACTGGATCTGAATAACAAGGCTGATCGCCAAAAGATTGCTGATAGCATTGACGCCGATCTTAGCCCTGAGAACCTCACGTGTGACGGTGAACTTCCCCGTAGCCAAGTGCAGGCCCGTTATCGTGAATTGACTGCCGCGGCCCGTGATTTGCAAAAATTGGACCCTTCTGTAAAATTTTATGAGTTTGCCTAATTTAAGGCTTGACATTAATTCAGTTTGGTACTATAGTCTGTATATAGATTGAAAGACGGAGTTTGAATATGGCAAACGGTGAAATCAAAATCAAGTTTTACTCTGACCCCGGTCATGGTTGGGCCGCTGTTAAGCGTGACCTCATCAATTCTTTGGGAATTGCTGATAAGATTTCTTATTACTCTTATCAAAAGGGTAACACCGTTTACCTTGAGGAAGACTGCGACCTTTCTACTCTAATCACTACCCTTAAGGCTAAGGGTGTTGCAGTTACGTTCGATGAACGTCACACTAACAATCGTAGCCCAATTCGTTCGTATGAACAATTTAGGGCTTGACATTAATTCAATAGTCTGTTAAAGTCACTACATCATCAATTTTTAGGAGCAACTTAAATGTCTCAAGTTTCTGACAATCTCACTGTTACTAGCGTTCAGGCTCGCAAGGCAATTCTGACCGCATTCAAGTCTAAGCGTCCCGTTTTTCTTTGGGGCCCTCCCGGCATCGGCAAGTCTGAGGTCGTGAGCGAAATCACTGATGAACTCGGTGGTTATATGATCGATCTGCGTATGGCTCAAATGGAGCCTACTGATATTCGCGGTATCCCTTACTTCAATAAAGAACTTAACAAGATGGACTGGGCTGAGCCTGTCGATCTTCCCGATGCTGAACTCGCTAGTCAGTATCCCATCGTTGTTCTTTTCCTCGATGAAATGAACAGTGCGCCTCCTGCAGTACAGGCGGCTGGTTATCAACTTATTCTTAACCGTCGTGTTGGCAAGTACAAGTTGCCTGACAATGTTGTAATCGTTGCGGCAGGTAATCGTGATAGTGACAAGGGTGTTACTTATCGTATGCCGATGCCCCTCGCTAATCGTTTTATTCACCTTGAAATGCGTCCCGACTTTACTTCATGGCAGAACTGGGCTGTTAGTAAGGCAATTCACAAAGACGTAGTTGGTTATCTGTCTTTTGCAAAGCAGGACCTATATGACTTTGATGCTAAGTCATCAAGCCGCGCATTCGCTACTCCCCGTTCATGGACTTTCGTTAGCGATTTGCTTGATGATGAAGAAAATGTCGATACTGACACTCTGTTCAATCTTGTAGCAGGTGCTGTTGGTGATGGTCTTGCTACGAAGTTTATGGCACACCGCAAGGTTGCAGGTCGCATGCCCGACCCCGCTGATATTCTTAGCGGTAAGGTGACTGACTTGCAGGTCAAAGAAATCAGTGCTATGTACTCACTCACTGTTTCTATGTGCTATGAACTCAAGGATGCACTTGACACTAAGACCGCTGATCGTAAGAAGTTCCATGAAATGGCTGACAATTTCTTCAACTACATGATGAAGAATTTCGAAACTGAACTTGTTGTTATGGGTGCTAAGATTGCACTTAAGACTTACAAGTTGCCGATTGAGCCTTCTCAGTTGAAGAACTTTGATGAGTTTCACAAGAAGTACGGCAAGTACATTGTGGAAGCAGGCAACTAAATAAAGTTGCTCCTGGGGAGTAGGGTACGAGACATGCTCTACTCCCCTTTTTTTAAAGGTAATATATGACCGAAGATAAGAAACTCAAGGTAGTCTTTGCCCCAGGTTGTTTCGATGATTTCGATGGTGATCAAGCAGAACTTGATGAACTAATTGCAGAAATTAATCGACTAGTTGACTCAGGGGAAATTTTTGAAAAGGCTCAACCTGTAGACTTTGATGATGGTACATGGGATGAAGAGGAAATTGAGCGTGTTGTCAATTCAATGGACCTTGATGACAACGGTAATAAACGCACGTTAAATTAATGGGAACTATTACATTATCTAAATTGAATACCTGGGCTAAAGGAAAGACCTTCGTTGAGACTGGATCAATGGAGGGTTGGACCATGCTCATCGCTCAGGAATATGGTTTTGAGGTAATGCATGGCATCGAATTGATGCCTAAGTATTATGAGTCTAGTAAAATCAGATTAAAAAATCATAGTAATGTAAAGTTTTGGTTAGGAGAATCTCCTGACATTCTCAAAGAACTTTGCCCTACTCTAACTGAGCCTGCTACTTTTTGGTTAGATGCACATGCTAGTGGTCCTAATATTCCGGGAGGAATATATGGTGGAAACCCATTAGTACAAGAATTAGAAGCCATTGCACTTTCACCATGCAAAGAACATGTATTGATGATTGATGATGTTAGATTGTTCGGATGCTCTGAATGGGACGGACTAACTAAACAACCTGTCATTGATGCTATCTATCGAATCAATAAAGATTATAAAATAACCTATATTGACGGGGAAGATAACGGATCATTACCCGGCGATATTCTTGTGGCCTATATCGAAAATAAGGCTTGACAAATAATCCAAATCTTGTTATACTAGCATTATTCTAGTGAAGGAACTGTCAATGCAAAACGCAATTTATATGTCTGATGTTCTTCCCGGTACCAAGGGTAAGAAGAAGCGCAGTAAGAAGTTTGAAAATCTTATCGGCCCGACCGATCCTAAGATTGATCATCAGGCACGTGAACGTCTAGTCACTGCACGTATCGGCTTGCTACTCAAGCAACCCTTCTTTGGTAATCTCGCTACCCGTCTTACACTTATCAATGCTGATGAGTGGTGTTCTACTGCCGCAACTGACGGTCAAAAGTTTTATTACAATTCACGTTTCGTTATGATGCTACGTCCTAAGGAAGTTGAATTCCTTGTAGGTCATGAAGTCCTTCACGTTGTCTATGATCATATTGGTCGCCGTGATAATCGTGATCCGCAAATTTGGAACATTGCTGATGACTATGCTGTTAATGCTGACTTGAAGCGCCACAAGGTTGGTGAGTTTATCACTACTGTACCTTGCTTGTATGAAGCAAAGTATGATGGCAAGCCTGCTGAGGAAATCTATGATGACCTCATGAAGAATGTTCAGAAGATTTCAATTGATGATCTTATTGATCAAATGATTGATGATCACATGGACGGCGATGGTGATGATGACAGTGACGGCGATGGTGACAAAGAAGGTAAGGGTAAGCGCCCAACTATGTCTGCCGAAGAACGTGAACGTGTACGTCAGGAAGTCAAGCAGGCTATTCTCAATGCCGCACAACAGGCAGAAGCAGGTCAACTGCCTAAGGGTGTTGAACGTCTGATTAAGCAGATGACCGATCCTGTCATGCCCTGGCGCGAACTCATTCAGACTAACTTGACTAGTGCTATTCGTTCAGATTATTCTTGGATGCGTCCTTCACGCCGTAGTTGGCATATGGATGCAGTCATGCCCGGCATGAACCCTGGCGAAGAAATCGATGTTGTCGTTGCTATCGATATGAGTGGTTCTATCAGCAACAAGCAGGCTCAACAGTTTCTTGGTGAGATTGCAGGCATGATGGAAGCATTCGACGGCTACAAGGTTCACGTGTTCTGCTTTGATACTGAGGTCTACAATCCAGCAGACTTCAATAGTGAGAACATGGACACTATCGACAACTACGAACCTGCTGGTGGCGGTGGTACTGACTTTGATGCCATCTTTGACTATCTCAAACGTGAAGGTAATGTGCCTAAGCGATTGATTGTTTTCACTGATGGTTATCCTTGCGGTAGTTGGGGTGATGCAGACTATTGCGATACTACTTGGATCATTCATGGTGATCCTAACCCCAACCCTCCTTTCGGGACTTATGCAATTTATGACGATCATAAAAAACATTGAAGAGATAACTATATTTGAAAGTCCTGATGGAGGTAAAACGGTTTACTCCCGCAAGTCGGGAGACCCGCCTAGTTCTAGGACTCTTCATTGGCAAGATCCTGTACATAAAAAGGAATCAGAATTGACACAACGTTGGGCTAATCTTAAAGAAGCCGTGTTCATGGCTGACAGTGACCCAGCATTAAACGATGCAATTAGCAAAGTAGAAATGTTATATGCACTCATCAAAGAACACAAAGATTAAACACTACTTGGCAGTGTGGGACTGTAACGGTCTTGAAAGTCTACACGATGTTGACTATCATATGGATAGATACAATGAATGGGAAAAACAACAAGTTGTTGCCATTCTTAAAGAAGAACCTAAACCGGAAAAACCCAAAGGTATCCCATTACAAATGCTGATCCTTCGTGCTAAGTTTAACAGTCAACGTGCTTATGAGATTTATGAATTCACTAGCACTTTGAAGTATGAAGAACTTACAGAAGCATTCAACAATAACCCTCAACCTATTGTAGAATGGATCAGAGAGAACGGCAAAAAAGTTTATAGTGACTATGTAAAGTCGGATAGAAAGATGATCGTATGATGCTTATTGGAACCAGTTTCGGCGGCTGTCTTAAGTCTATTCTAAAGGGCGAAGTGTCCGAGGATGATATCTTAGTCATCATTTCTAGGACACAAGTCAATAGTTTAGAAAATGCACTAAGAATTGCAGAAAAATATTACAACGAAGGTAATAGTTATGCCACTGTCAGTGGCAATTATGACTTCACAGGCACCGATCTTGAAGAGTTAAAGACACTGGTTGCTAGGTTATATTTGGGTGGAAAGATCCATCAACCGAGGTTATTTGAACACGGATCAGGATTTATTCATCCTGATATGAGCCGGGCGGCATTGTGGATGGAAGTAAGTCCAATTGGATTAAATCAAAATCCTGCAGTAGTTGAAGCCTACGAAAAGTATAAGATGCTGGATAACTTAACGAAATGAAGTCAATCGAGGATATTAATCTCTATACATGGTTTACTGATAGAGAACTAAACTATTGTCCTAAGCATTTTGTCATGACTAACACCCCTATAACTAGCGAATCTAGAGAATGGGTATTAGAAAAACTATCAGGCCGTTTTGCTACAGTTGCACAACCTTTTGATTACATCTCCAGCAATTTTCCCAATGTTCGTATTGCATTCGAAAATCCTAAAGAAGCAGTATTCTACGAACTTACTTGGTCGTAATAAAAAATTTACATACGTTGTTATGCGTTAAATACTTGTACAAAAACACAAGGAGAACGCAATATGAGTTTTTTAAGACACGTTGGTAAACACGGTGATCGCAAAGTAGCAGTCATTTTCCGTGAAGTGCCCGGCGAGCCTCATATGTGTTTGGTTACTTATCCCGAAGTTCTTAATCAACACATCCATGACCCACTAATGAAGTGTATCGAAAGTGACATTGGACAGAACAGCAAGAATCTAGCCGACGCATTAAATCGTACACATACTAAGGATGGTCAAATCATTCTTCAGAAATTACATGCTGAAGGTATGCTAAAGAAGGTAAACACCGAGCAAGTAGTAATGACACCCGCTCCAAACATTAAGATTAAGTTACATGAACTTAACACAATTCTTGATGAAATGGAACAGGGTGAAGCAGCCGTCAAGAAGTTGGCAGAGATGGATGCAAGCATGGGGTTGCAAGATCCAGTTGATGTTGCAAGACGTATGCGAGGTGATTCCCCAGTTGCCCCGACTGGAGTTCAATCAACAGGTGATGCTTTAGGTGATACTACTCTTGCAAACAATTTCCGTCAGCAAGCAGAAAAAATGCACCGCGAAGCACAAGGTTTAATGGCAGAAGCACAACGTCTATTGAAGGAAGCGGCATCATTGGATCCTACTCCAGTAGTTGCTGAATCTAAGCCAAAGACACGTGCAAAAAAAGAAACAACTGCTAAGGCTAAGAAGGTAAATGTCGCCTGAGTTTATTCAGAAATGGGAACGATTACTTGAAGATGTTGAAAAGCAAAAAATACCTGTAGAGTTTATTAAGAAGTTAATTCTTAAACTTGAGGGTAAAAGACAGCAGACAATCAACATTGAAAAATTAATCAACCAAGGTTTAGACCCCGATCAAGTTGAAGAGGTAGTCAGTAGAAAACTGAATGAACTTGATGACGAGGTCGTGAGCATTGAATTTGTTCTTAATGTTCAAAGCATTGCGGAGACAGTACAGCCTGAGACAGATAAATTATTGAATGGATTATGAAACTTATTGTAGCATGTGACCCAAACGGGGGAATAGGCTATCAAAATAAATTGCCCTGGAGTAATATCCAGGGCGATTTGCCAAGATTTAAACGTCTTACTGATGATTGCATTATTGTTATGGGACGTAAGACTTGGGAAAGCCTCCCAAAAAAGCCGTTACCTAATCGCACAAATCTAATCATCACTTCACAATTGATGACTAAACTACCTGATGATGCATTTACAACAATGACAATTGATGATATTACTGATGATGCCTGGATCATTGGTGGTGCCCAATTGATTAATAGCAGTTGGCATAAGATACATGAAGTGCATTTAACAAAAGTATATGACCACTATACTTGTGATACGTTTATTGATTTGTTATACTTAGAGACTAATTTTGTCAGAACATATAATGAAATATTTTCTGACCATGAATATCAGATTTGGAAAAGAAAATGAAGCAATATCACGAATTACTAGAAGATATTTTATTGAACGGGGAAGAGAAGGATGACCGCACAGGTGTAGGCACATATAGTGTATTTGGTCGTCAACTACGTTTCAATTTAGAAGAAGGCTTCCCTGCAATCACTACTAAGAAACTTGCGTGGAAGGCATGTGTCGGTGAACTATTGTGGTTCTTAGAAGGCTCTAGTGATGAACGTAGACTTGCAGAAATCACACACGGTAATTCAGAAGGCAAAGTTACTATTTGGACACCAAATGCATTAGCGCCCTATTGGAAGCCTAAAGCAAAGTTTGAAGGTGATTTAGGTCGTGTATATGGTGTACAGTGGCGCAAATGGCAAAAGAATACAGAACGATGGAACTTTGGTAAAGCACATCTAGGTGGTGATAGAGTAGCAGTTGATAGAACTGAAATTGATCAAGTTAAGAATCTAGTTGATGGTCTTAAGAATGACCCCACTGGACGTAGACATATTCTTACAGCATGGAACGTTGCTGAGATGGATCAAATGGCATTGCCCCCTTGTCATGTTATGAGCCAGTTTTATGTAAGTAAGAGCGGCAAACTAAGTTGCCATATGTATCAGCGTAGTGTAGATGTATTTTTAGGACTACCCTTCAATATCGCAAGTTATGCATTGCTTACACATATGCTAGCACAAGTATGCGGGTACACTGTAGGTGAGTTAATCATTAGTACAGGTGATACGCATATCTATAAGGATCATATCGATCAGGTTAAAGAGCAGTTATCACGTGAGGCATTCCCAAATCCTACACTTTGGCTGAATTCGGACATTAAAGATATTGACAAATTCACAATAAATGATATAAAATTAGTTAACTATGAAAGTCATGGAACCATTAAAGCCAATATGGCCGTCTGAAGAACAGAAAACTTATTCTGTTATAGTACATACTATACGAATGGGTGATGTTGATGACCCTGACTTATACGTAGCACAGCCCATCTACGAATGGCAACAGAGTGAAGAAGGTAAATGGGTTATGGAAAACTCTGCACCGACACCCAGTTGGCATCGTGATCTAGACCACAATAGTATGGGATATAGATATACAATTCGTGCATATCTATCACCTAAGAACTATACATTTTGGAAGTTGAAGTACGGATGACCAGAGAACAAATCATCACAAACATGTGCTATACCTATCGGCATGATTATGGTTTGACGATTAGTGATGACGATAAGATGTACACACTTAGTTCTGGAGTTACAGAACAAGAACGTTTGAATATTTGGAACACTATGGCACAAATATTCGATAACGATATTCTGCCATATATGGAATTCAAATGAAAATTTTAGTGACAGGCGGCTTAGGACTTATAGGCCACAATGTAGTACATAGACTTGAAAAGTTAGGACACGATGTAGTCATTGTCGATACTCAAACCAACTATGGTATTATTCCAGTAGATGAGGTTAAGTATTTAATTACCGAACGTTCTAAAAAGATTAAGAAATCATTAGCCTACAAATATGATATCTGTGACCATAGAAATATGGAGTGGTTATTTGCAGGTCAAAAATTTGATGCTGTAATTCATATGGCAAGTTTCCCTAGACAGAAAGTTGTTAATAACGATCCTGTTTGGGGAAGCCGCGTTATGAGTGAAGGCTTGTTGAATCTATTAGAGAATAGCAAACGATTTAATGTAAAGAAATTTGTTTATATTAGTTCTAGTATGGTCTACGGTGACTTTACGGATGATGTTACAGAAGATGCCATCTGTAAACCTCAAGGTCAATATGGCATTATGAAATTAGCAGGAGAATGGCTTGTCAAAGATTACTCGCGGAGAAATTATTTTAACCATACTATTATTCGTCCTAGTGCTGTATACGGCCCACTTGACGTTGAAGATAGAGTTATTGCAAAGTTTATGCTTACAGCAATGCGGGGAGGAGTGCTTAATGTTAATGGAGCCGGAGAAACCCTCGACTTCACCTATGTGGATGACGCGGCAGACGGTATAGTTGCGGCCACACTGAGTGATAATACATTCAATAAGACATATAACATTACAAAGAGCCATAGCCGCACACTGCTTGAAGCCGCAGAATTAGCGGTTAAGATTGTAGGCAAGGGGTCAATCAATGTACGTGACAAGGACATTGATTTTCCAAGTCGAGGTGCATTAAACATTGATGCAGCCAAACGTGACTTTGGATATAATCCAAAAGTAGATGTAGAAGAAGGATTCCAAGCCTATCATGAATGGCTTTCAAATTCCCCATTTTGGTCTCAAAAGACAGTATAAAAATCTAAGAGAGGAACTCTTAGTAGCCACTGATGAAGCATTACGCAATGGTTGCTTAATCAGTGGTCCTTTCACACACAAGTTTGAAGAGTGGCTTAGACTTGAATGTGGCACTTGGTATGCCGTTACAGTACATAGCGGTACACAAGCACTAGAGATAATGGCCCGCTTTGAGTTAACAAAGCATGATGGCATTATTCCGCAAGTAACGGTACCTAACATTACGTATCCTGCAACTCTCAATGCATTCATTAATGCCGGCTGGGATATTCGTATCGGTGACACTGATAAGAACGGGTTACTTGATATGTCAGAGCATCATAATAGTTACAAGTGTTTTGTGGGACTATATGGTGCTACGCACGACAATCAGTTAGGTGCTAGTGTATTCGTAGATGGTGCCCAGCACTGGCTTGCCGCACAAGGTAACATTGGTTTAGGTATGGCAATCAGTTTTGACCCTACAAAGAATTTGCCTAGTAGCGGTAATGGTGGAGCCATTGTAACTAACAATGAGGACTTGTATCATTTTGCTATAAACTATAAGAATAATAGTAAGCCAATGGAGCATTGTTATACAGGTACTAATAGTAAGATGAGTGAACTTGATTGCGCACATCTATTAGTACGCACTAGATATATTCACGCATGGCAAGAACGTAGGAAGAAAATCAGAGAATATTATATCGATAGATTTAAGGACTTGCCCATCCGTTGTTTAAGCGAAGGCTTCATCAAACATGCTGATCAAAAGTTTGTTATTGCCACCGAAGAGCGTGATAAGTTACACGGCAATCTAATCGTTGATGGTATTGAAACTAAAATCCATTATGAAAAGTGTTTGGGTGAATTAATGGTGGCACGAAACTTGCCTAGCCCAGATATGATTAGTACTAGTCTAATGCTAAGTCGCATGGTATTAAGTTTGCCCATCTATCCTGAACTTACAGACGGAGAAGTAGAACACATAGCAGGAAAAATTCGGGATTTTTATACTAAATAAAGTTGCTATGTGGTTATTAACATTCTTTCCCGATCTATTCGTTCATTTGGTATTTCTTACCGGTCTATTGTTATTCCTAGGTGCAACATTCTTAGGAATGATACCCGTAATCAATACATACAAAACACCTGCACAAATTGTAGGTGTAATCATTTTAGCCTTTGGTATCTATCTTGAGGGCGGCCTTGCACACAAGAAAGAGATTGAAGTGGCAGTTAAAGAACTAGAAGCAAAACTAGCAGAAGCCAATGCTAAATCTCAAGAAAAGAACACCGAAATCGTAGAAAAGATTATTAAAGATACTAGAGTTATCCGTCAAAAGGGCGATGACATTATTAAGTATGTAGACCGTGAGATTGTAAAATATGACAATCAATGCGTAATTCCAGAAGATGTAATTAAAGTCTACAATGAAGCAGCCACATTGGGTACTGCTACTAATCTTAAAGAAGATAAAAAAGCAGAACCAACTGATGAGAAGAAAGAGCATAAGATGTTATTGCCTCCGAGGGTTTCACAATGAAGAAGTTAATCCTCATTCCATGCTTTATCCTAGCAGGATGCGCAACTACCGCAGTTCCTGTAGCCCCTAAATTTCCTACTGCTCCTGAGACACTACTTGAGGATTGCCCACCGCTTCAAACCCTCCCTGAGGGTGCTAAATTAAGCGATTTAATGCGTACTGACGTTAAAAACATGGTTCAGTATCATGAATGCTCACGTAAAAACAAAGCGTGGGTAGAGTGGTTTAAGACTCAAAAACAACTATTTGAGCAGGCCACGAAGTAATCTTCTGTCTCTAGTGTGATAAATACTAGATATTAATGGAACAATAGTATGGCCACACAACAAATTATCAATATCGGTACACTACCCAACGACGGTGAAGGTGATCCGTTACGTGTTGCCTTTGGCAAGATTAACAACAATTTTAGCAATCTATTTGCTACATTCACTAATACAAGTAATACCTATACTGTAGGAAACACCGCAGATCAAGTTATTTTTGAGACTCCTGCAAATACATTTACTCAAGGTCAGTTCTATATTAGAAGTGATGATCCAGGAACTGATAATAGTCAGACCATTCAATTATATGCACAGATTAACAATGACAAGGACAATGTTAAATTTACTGGGTACGGTAGCACCTTCTTTGGTAGTGCATTAGCAACTTTTGATATGGACGTTGCCGGTGGTAATGTACGTGTTTTATGTACACCTTTAGTAACATCTTCTGTATTTCATTTCGTATCATCACAGATAATGTTTGTTGGAAATGCAATTCCTGGTCTAGAGTTGGCTCTAGACGGTTATGTAGATTCAGTTATGACTACTGAAGATGATGAAATATTAACAACTGAAGATTAATAATGAGAGCAAGAGAATTCATTACTGAACAGCGTTTAGATCAAGTTCATGATGGTTTAGAGGTAGCATCTAAATCACTTCCCGGCACCTATGTTATAACGGACTTAAAGAATAGTGACTTCTATGATTTATATCGTTTTGGTATTGCTATTGCCGCAGTAAGAGGTGAACAAGGACAAAATGACGGGGTAATGGACGGACATGAACCTGAATTCAGAGCAGAAAGCGCCTGGGGAGAACATCAAGTAATTACTAGTTTTGACCCTAATGTAGGTAAGGTAATTGATAAAGCATTAAGCAAAGTTGGGAAGCGCGGTAAAAAGTTAGCAAGTACTCCAAGTAGTGATGAGATGGATGACACTTCTGACAAATCTCCTATTAAAGCCTTCAAAGGATATAAGAGATGAGAGCCAGCGAATTCATTAGCGAAAGTTACAAAGCCGCTAAACTAACTAAACGCCAACGATATGCTAGTAAAGGAATGCATAAGTTTCGTGATCCAAACGGATTCGATAGAACTTATGAAATGAATCGTTTGGGTATGGCATTAGCATGCACAGATGGTGAGATTGATCCTGTGATTGATCAAGAATCTTGGGCCGGCAGATTTAATACAGCGCATCCATACACTGATGCAGAACAACGTATGTTGAAAAAAGCATACAAGGCTATGGGAACATCTTATCAAGACTTAAACGGCGGCGACCTACATAGTGATGAGTTACCTAATACTAATATTAAGAGTCCCGTAAAGCCCTTCAAGGGTTATAAAAAATGAGATTTTGGGAATTCATCACAGAGTGGAAGAAAAAAATCCCTGACTCTCCCAAACACCACAGCGACCCCTTAACCGGATTGCATAGATTTACTGATAGTAACTATGACCGTTTCTATCTATTAAACCGTGTAATGATGGCAGCAGCCAGTACTGACGGCAAAACTCCACCTGAGATGGATAGCAACAGTTGGGCATCTCGCCACAATGTAGCGCATCCCTATACCAAAGAAGAACAAGATAAATTGATGCTAGCATACAAAGCAGCCGGTGTAAGAATGTTTGATGACTTAACTGACGGGGATGTGTCTAGTACGGAATCAAGTGGAGCCAATACAAGTAGCCCAGTTAAGCCTTTTAAGGGCTATAAAAAATAATTTTCAGCAGTCCTCATAGAATAAGTATTCTTAACACAGTACAGGACTATTGAATGAAAAACTTAATTGATATCAATTCTACGTTAGATTTAATCAAACTTAAATTCTATAATGAGTGGCTTTATACAGCCCACATCTATGACGAAGGCGACAGCCAATTTCACAAAGATTTAACAGCACAAGTTGTAAAACAATATATTGATCCGTTAAATCTTCCCAAAGATGCACATATTCTTGACCTAGGTTGTGGCCCCGGCTATTTCTTAGATGAAATGAAAGCCCGTGAATATACAAACTTTCACGGTGTAACATTAAGTCCTGGCGACATTGCACTCTGTGAAGGTAAGGGACATGCTATTAAGAAATATGACCTAAGTTTCTTACCACAAAAGGATGGTTACTACGATGAATCAGTTGATTTTATTTTTTGTCGCCATGCACTAGAACATAGCCCATATCCTATCTTTACATTGATGGAATATAATCGTGTTCTTAAGCAGGGTAGTAAGATGTATATTGAAGTTCCTGCTCCTGACTGTGACCGTAAACACGAATTCAACTTAAATCACTATAGCATTTTAGGCGCTAATCAATTAGCCGCATTACTAATGCGTACTGGATTTGATATCGAACAGTTTAATAACTTTGAATTTGATCTAAACATGCCTACTGGAAAAGATGGCGAAGTTAAGGCAGTTAAAGAAAAATACTTCTGTATTGTTGTTAGAAAAGCAAGGCCTTTAGATATCAAGTAATCTATAAAACGCATAAATACTCTCATAGAATAACATTTATGAGAGTATTTTTATGGCATATCCTGAACCAGCAAACGTAAGTCCGTGGTATTTACGCAATATCACACAAGCATTAGGGTTGGATGAAACAACCGGAAACGTTTACATGCGTTCAAGCATTGTGGGCGGAAACGTAACAATTGCCGGCAATGTGATCGTAAGTAATGTTACTGTAGACGCATTAGGAAATGTTGACGTTTCAGGAAATACACTTCCCGTCAGTGGCAATATTAACATAGACGCAGGCAATGTAACAGTATTTCAGGGTACTGATCCTTGGATTGTTGAAGGTAACGTCAATGCTAATGTTACAGGTAATGTGAACATTGACAATAGCGTTGAAGTCACGCAAGGTACTGATCCTTGGAACGTTGCAGGCAATGTGGGTATTAGTGGCACAGCAAGTGTATCATTTGCCCCAGAAGCAACAGACGCATTCGGCAGACTTAGAGTTAGCAACCCATATACATTATATGATACTCAAGCAAGATACTATGACCACGAACAGTTTAGTTCCAACATTGTAGGAACATCAAGTGTAGTCTATGATGCAGATTCAAGCACCTATGAACTTAATGTTTCAACTGGTATAGGTGATAGTATTCAAAGAGAAACAACTAAGACTTTCCCATATCAGCCAGGCAAGAGTCTATTGATTCTTTCTTCTTTCTGCATGAGTCAACCTAAAGCAAATCTTCGCCAACGAATAGGATACTTCGGTGAAGATAATGGTATATATTTTGAAGTTGCTGGTACTACTCTCAACATGGTAATTAGAAGTAGCAGTACAGGTACACTTGTAGAAGATAGAATTCCGCAGAGTCAATGGAATGGTGACAGATTAAATGGCGCAGGTGGTGCGAACAATCCAAGCGGCATTACACTAGATCCTGCACTAGATCAGATTTTTTGGATAGACATTGAATGGTTGGGTGTTGGTAGTGTTAGAGTAGGATTTATCATCGATGGCATTTTCATCACTTGCCACACATTCAATCACGCAAATACAATAAGCACTGTATCTACTGATAATACAACAACATATATGACAACTGCTACATTGCCGTTGCGTTGTGAAATTACTAATACCGGTGCAACTGCAAGTCCAAGTCTGATGAGACAGATTTGTTCAAGTATTATTAGTGAAGGTGGCTTCCAACTATCAGGTTCGGGTAACCCAAGAGCGGCATCACATTTGATTGGTACTCCAGTACGATTACCAAACGATCAAAGTTTTAAACCAGTCATAGCGATAAGACTAAAAAGCACTATGCCAGATGCAGTTGTTATTCCTATCAACTATTCACTAGTACCAGCGGCACAAAGCATATTCCAGTATCGTGTTTATAAAAGAGCGATTACATCAGGTGGTACTTGGGTAGACAGTGCGGCAGATAGTGCTGTTCAATATAATCTTGCACCTACTGCATTAGTAAGTGGCGATATCGCAGAGCAGTCATTCATTAACTCAAGCAATCAAAGTAGTAGTGCTCCTACACAAGAGGTATTCACTTTTGAATACCAACTAGAACGTGATTCGTTTACCGGAACAGTATACGAATATGTAATTATGATGGCAACGACTGGTACTAACCAAGATGTATATGCTAGTATTGAATGGCAAGAAATAACCTAATTAGGTTATTGCCTAATAAATAATTCTATGAGTAAAGGCAATGCACCTTCCTTAGTTAAGGATCCATATACAAAAACTGTCTTTAAGACAGACAAAGAATTGCAGGATTTTGTAAAGTGCTGTGATCCTGAAACTGGTTATCTATACTTCATGGACAACTTCTTTATGATTCAGCACCCTACTAAGGGTAGTATGAATTATCATCCATGGGACTATCAGAAAAGATTAATTCATACCTATCACAATTATAGATATTCAATTTCATTGATGCCTCGACAGAGTGGTAAGTCAACAAGTGCGGCAGGTTATCTATTGTGGTATGCTATGTTCGTGCCTGATAGTACAATTCTTATTGCCGCACACAAATATACAGGTGCGCAGGAAATTATGCAACGTATTCGTTATGCATATGAAAACTGCCCCGATCACATTAAGGCAGGCGTGACAACTTATAACAAGGGGTCACTAGATTTTGAAAACGGTAGTCGTATCGTATCAGCAACCACGACAGAAAATACGGGTCGTGGTATGTCTATCTCATTGCTATACTTGGACGAGTTCGCATTCGTTAGACCTTCCATTGCTGAATTATTTTGGACTTCTATCACGCCTACCTTATCTACTGGTGGTAAGGCAATTATTACTTCAACACCAAACAGTGATGAAGATCAGTTTGCATTAATTTGGAAACAAGCAAATAAAACAGAAGATGAGTTTGGCAATACTACAGATGTTGGTGTGAACGGATTCAAATCATATCGTGCTTATTGGAATGAACAGCCGGGTCGTGATCAGAAATGGGCTGATGAAATGAAAGCACAATTAGGTGAAGATCGATTCAATCGTGAAATCGGTTGTGAATTCATTATCGCAGACGAAACATTAATCAATCCAAACACACTAATTCAATTAAGCGGCATTGAACCTGTGCAACGTATGGGACAAGTACGCTGGTATAAGAAACCTACTAAGGGTAACATATATGTTACTGCACTAGATCCTAGTTTAGGTACAGGTGGTGACAATGCCGCCATTCAGATTTATGAAGCAAATACTACAACACAAGTAGGTGAGTGGAAGCATAATAAAACAGATATTCCTAATCAAATTAAGTTATTAGCACAGATTAACAAGTATATTGCTGAGTGTACAGGAGAACCAAACAATGTCTATTATTCATTAGAAAATAATAGCATTGGTGAAGCCGCATTGATATCGTTGAACGAGTACGGAGAAAGCAATATTCCAGGAATCTTTCTTTCTGAGCCGGGTAAAAAACGTAGAGGATTCAATACTACGCAGAAGCCTAAACTAACAGCATGTGCTAAGTTTAAAACTCTATTGGAAAGTAAGAAAATGACTATCCATAGTAGAGCATTAATTAGTGAACTTAAAGCATTTGTCGCCAGTGGGGGAAGTTATGCGGCTAAGATCGGAGATACTGACGATTTAGTAATGGCCAGTCTACTAGTAGTGCGTATTTTACAGCATTTAGCAGATTATCACGGAGACTTAGAAAGTCAGATTCGTGACCACGAGGATATTATTGCTCCCCTACCCTTCTTTGCTGTATTAGGTTGATGACTTTGGACTAAATATTACTATGGCACTAGACAACGAATCATTTAATAAGCAACTATACGACCTTTTAAAGACTAGAGGCTACAAGCCTGTGTCTAAAAACGCACGTAATCAAGACGTTACGGCTTCACAGGAAGCAGATGTAATGGAATTTCAGTTTATTAAAGATGGTGAAAATTACGGCAAAGCATGGGTCACTATCGATAATGCCAGCACTGTAATATTATACTACGATAATGACCAAGAAGACAGTCCCGAAGGCAGAACACCCGGGGCAGAATACGATGATTCATGGTCAGGATTCAAAAAGCATTTAAGTAGTTGGGCACAACGTAAACAATTAGACTTTGAATTGTCTAATAAAGATAGACTTAGCGATGATATGCGTCAAAGGGAATATGTAAAAATGAAAGAAAAAGTAAACGAAGGATATTATCCAATGGGTAAGCAGGCAAGTTACAACGATAACGTGCCTACTGTTAAAATTATTTTACAGCATACCCGTCAAATTCAAGAAGGCGAACAGAGATTCCGCAACATTGCTAAAATCTTTTTGGAGAATCAACTTGGAGAAAGAATTCTTGCCCCTACTACCCGCCCGGGAATTGCCCAAGTTTATGCCAGACATTTGGCCGAAGGTGGAGTTCCAAATGATGATCGTTGGAACCACATCAAGGGTCTTTGTGAAGAATATGGAAAAATGGCCGGCTTCGTTCGTGCCACTAGAGGTAAAGAATTTAACGAATCAGCACAATCATTAATCAATGAAGGTGTAAATCATTATAACAATCTACGTGAAACATTAGGTAAGATGCGCGGTCATCGTGGATACAACGCATACTTTGAAAGTTATACACCAACCCTTATGGAAACAGAGGGTGATGAAACTCTCAATGAGTTGTTTGTACAAGAAACATTAGATCCACGTATTGAAAGTGTAATGCCAATTTTATCACGTTTGCGCAAGAACTTAGGTGAAATGTCAGAAGTAAAGACATTAGAAAGTTGGGCAGATAGTATCATCAGCGAAAAGATGGATTCTACTACAAAGAGTTTAGCAGTACCTGCTGACAAGATGCTTGAAGCACCTGGCGCAGAAACACTATCACATAATCAAAATACTGAAAAGTCAAACTTAAAAGCATTTGATTTAGATGAAGAAGAAAGTAATGAGCGTCCATATATTTGCGTACATGCTAAAAAAGGTAAGTGCGAAGTAAAAGCAAGTTCAAGTTACGGCGCCGCACAAAAAGCCGCACAGAAATGGGGCTTAAAATCTACGGCAGGCATTGACGCACACTTAGCAGACATTAAGCACAGTACAGCAAGTTTAGGTGAGTCTGAGCAAGTAGCCGTAATTTATATTGACGGTAAGCCAGCAACCAAATATGCTAAAAAGTATGAAGCAGATCAGGATGCTGAAATCCTTCGTAAAAAGTATCCTAATAAAAAAATCGAAATCAAACAAGAGATTCGTGAAGCAGAACAACCAACGGAAGAAAAGTTAACTGCGGCATTGAAGAAAATTGAAGCAAGAATTGCATCAGAGCAGAATCCTCAATTAAAGATGAAGTTGACGCACAAGAAGGAAGAAATTGAAGCCGCACTAAAGCAGTTGAAGGATCAACCTAAGCCAGCAACAACATCATCTTCAAACAATCCATTATCAAGACTTAAGCCAGAAGTTGATGATGCCGGTAAATCATCAGGTGGTAATGATGAAAACTTTTGGAAAGCAGTTGGTAAATTAGCAATTGGTTTGGGCGAGTCACGCATGGCTGAAGCCGACAGTATCATTCAAGATATTATCAATGGTGATTTGGATGCATATGATGTTATGACAAATCCTAAAACACCAGAAGAAGAATACGTAGCAAACATGATGCAAGAAATGTATGATGACATTTCAATTGATTATCGCCTACATCCAGATGATGATTTTGAAGAAATCTTAGACATTATAGTTGACAGACTAGAAAAAGACCATAAGCATGATGACAATCAGCCATCAATGTTTGAAGAAGAAGTATCAGAAGATTTGGACGCTAACCAAAAGCGTGTAGGTCAATTAGGTCCAACCGAGAAGGTAGGACCAAAAGGTGCAGTAGGCAAATTAGTTGGCGCTAGTGAATCAGTTGAACGTGATCCGTTAGATGATCTAAGACGTTTATTGGGTAATTAAGTTTACTAAAAACCGCACTTAAAACGTGCGGTTTACCATATCCGGCATAAATACTATTGACATGGCATCAAGTGTTGTATATACTTGATACTGTGTTAGTTGTCTCCGACAACAAAACATAAAACACATTTAGGCTCAAAATAGGCATTTTTTAAAGGAGAAAACAAAATGGCAAGTCTAGCAGAAATCCGTGCCCGTATCGCGGCACAAGAAAACAAAGCACAAAAGGGCGCTTCAGGCGCACAATCAGATAACGCAATCTATCCACACTGGAATATGACTGAAGGTACAATCGCTACCATTCGTCTACTTCCTGATGCAGATACCAATAACACATTCTTTTGGGTAGAGCGTCAAATCATCAAGTTGCCATTCAATGGCGTTAAGGGTGATCCTAATATCAAGCAGACAGTAGTTCAGGTCCCATGCGTAGAAATGTATGGCGACAACTGCCCTGTTCTTGCAGAGGTTCGTCCTTGGTACAAGGATGAAACACTTAAGGAACTTGCAAACAAGTATTGGAAGAAGCGTAGTTATCTCTTCCAGGGCTTTGTTCGTGCAAACCCACTAGGTGATGATAAGACTCCATCGAACCCAATTCGCCGATTCATTATCAGTCCACAAATCTTTACCATCATTAAGAGTTCACTAATGGACCCTGAGATGGAAAACATCCCAACCGACTATATGCATGGTCTTGATTTCAACATTAAGAAGACCAGCAAAGGTGGGTATGCAGATTACTCAACAAGTAACTGGGCACGTAAAGAAAGCCCATTGACTGAAGTTGAGCAGGCTGCAATCGAGGCACATGGTCTCTTTAACCTAGCAGATTTCTTACCAAAGAAGCCTAGCGAAGCAGAACTACGCATTATCAAAGAAATGTTCGAAGCATCAGTAGATGGTCGTCCATATGATCCTGATAAGTGGGGTGCTTACTATCGTCCATATGGACTAGAAGTACCTGAAGGTGCATCACAATCTGCACCTGTAGCAAAGTCTGCCCCAGCAGTACAGGCACCAGTCGCTAACACAGCATCAGATGACGAAGTACCATTCGAAACTTCTGATCCTGTAGTTGTTCCAAAGACAACTAACAGCGACAAGGCACAGGACATTCTCGCAATGATTCGTGCCCGCAACAATAAGGCCTAATCTGGCTACGGGGGAGGGAAACCTCCCCCTTTTGGATAAGGAGAAATCATATGACACTACCAGACGAAAGATACCGTGCTTTAAAGCAAGGTAAGAAATTACTGGAAGAACTTTGTGATCCTGGTAAAACACCCAGGGTCCCAAGCATTATCAGAGACCGTGCCCGCGGCGCACTACGCCACTTTCCTAGCGACTATGAACTAGAACGCATGGCGGACAATTCTCCCGATCTGCTTGATAAAGTTTCATATTCTGATAGAATGAATCAGAGAAAAATCGCACAATAATAGGAGAACACATGGCAAAGCCATTTGATATTAGTAAGTTCCGCAAGGATATCACTAAGGCTATCGACGGTCTTAGTATTGGATTTAATGACCCGACAGACTGGGTAAGTACAGGTAATCATGCACTCAATTATCTCATTTCTGGTGATTTTAATAAAGGCGTACCTCTTGGTAAAGTTACTGTCTTTGCCGGAGAGTCAGGATCAGGAAAGTCATATATCTGTTCAGGAAATCTAGTACGTCATGCACAAGAACAAGGCATCTTTGTTGTACTAGTTGATAGTGAAAACGCACTTGATGAAGATTGGTTGAAGGCACTAGGTGTATCAACTGACGAAGATAAGTTGCTTAAGTTGAACATGGCAATGATTGATGACGTTGCTAAGACTATCAGTGAATTCATGAAGGGTTATAAGGCAATGCCGGAAGGCGATAGGCCCAAAGTTCTGTTCATCATTGACAGTCTTGGTATGTTGCTAACACCTACAGACGTTAATCAGTTTGAAGCAGGTGATATGAAGGGCGACATGGGTCGCAAGCCTAAAGCATTAACAGCATTGGTTCGAAATTGTGTAAATATGTTCGGATCACATAATGTTGGTCTTGTTGCTACTAATCACACATATGCTTCACAAGATATGTTCGACCCTGATGATAAAATCTCAGGTGGTCAAGGCTTCATCTACGCATCAAGTATTGTTGTTGCTATGAAGAAGTTGAAACTAAAAGAAGATGAAGAAGGTAACAAGGTCAGCGAAGTACTTGGTATTCGCAGTGCTTGTAAGGTAATGAAAACACGTTACGCAAAGCCCTTCGAAAGTGTGCAGGTTAAGATTCCATATAGCACAGGTATGAATCCATATTCAGGATTGCTTGATCTTTTTGAGAAGGCAAATCTATTGAATAAGGAAGGCAACAGTCTAGTTTACACCACTAACGATGGCGAGATTATTAAGAAGTTTCGCAAGGGTTGGGAGCGTAATGATGATGGCTGTCTAGACCGTGTTATGACAGAATATCAAGCACGTGGAGAAAACAAACTAAGTACTGTGACCGTTGAAGAACAGGAGAACGACACAGTATGAGTTTAGCATTGATTCATGAAGTATGGAAAGTAGTACGTCCTAGCCTAGAAACAGGAGACCTAGATGAGGCAGCAGAAATGCTTGTTAACTATCTAGTAGATAACGATTACGAACCATCTGAAATTAAATCAACCTTTAAACGGGATTCTGCAATCCAAGAAGCAGTCTCATATTTTATCGAACAACCGGGTGATGAATTCGCAAAGTACGATGAAGAAGATGAGGACTACTACGAGGATGAGGATGAAGATACCGACGATTATTACTGATGAATTGGTATTCACGTATCACCGCTGATTTGTCAGTAATTCCAGATTTCATTACTCATTATGAGAATGAGATGATTTCTGCTAAAGCCGATGTGAAGGTTTATGGCAATGTTGAAAAGAACATTGCTAACCTTCCCGGTGTTACTGAGTACCGCTTTAATCAATTACAAGAGATTGAAGCGGTACTTAACTATCTAAACATTCAACTACGAAAAATTCGTAGGAAACATTTTCAAAAATACCTAGAAAAATACAATAGACAATTAACTAGCCGTGATGCTGAAAAGTATGTTGACGGTGAAGAAGAGGTTATTGACTTTGAGGTACTAATCAATGAAGTTGCATTGTTGCGCAACAAATGGTTAGGCATCATGAAGGGTATTGATGCAAAGCAGTGGCAATTGGGACACATTGTTAGATTGCGCACAGCCGGTATGGAAGACATTACCATTGGGTAAGAAATGTCTTGCATTTAATTTCTAAGTATAGTACTATTATCATAGTTTAACAATAGGATGTTTGTATGTTTAAAACTCTTCAAGCGACTGTAAATAATTTTGATATGGATGAACTTTTTCCTGCTGATCCTTGGACACGCAAGAAAAATGAACAGGTAAAGACTGAGTTTGATCTGTTGGTACTTAGTGCCGCACTATATCGTTTGCGTAAGGTTGCATCTAAGGACACAAGTATGAATCAGATTCATACTATGTCACTGACTGACACTCAACTTCCTAAGTATGTTACACCGGAAGATTATGATTTTGCTGAAACTATTAAGGAACACTTTGGACAGAAGTTGTTTGTTCTAAAACTAAAGAACACAAGCCTTACTAATTTCCGTGAGGATTTAAATAGTTTCCTTCATAGTAATTGGCACACTGATACTTCAGGTGTTTTCATTTATCCTGAGCGTTTTTTGGGATTGGCATACAAACTTCCATATCTATATGAGTATGATATGCAGATGAAGGAAGTATTTGATTCCGATTATTGTGACATTAAGGGTCCAAATGCACTACGTGATGAAAAATCATTGACGCATATTAAGACTATTGTTCAGAATAGAAAGCATAATAACAATACCGAATATTGGTTCTCTGATGAGAAGAATAATCGTGTAATGATTATGCTTGAAAAGCACAATCCATTAAAGAGTGTATTTGATTATTTGGTTCAAGAACCAATTAAGGTAAAAGGTAAGTTTGAAATGCGAATGAAAGATTCGCAACACTATTACAGTACACCTGTATGGGAAGTGGTAATCTAATGGATGCGTATACTATAGCAAATTTGTTGTTATTGTATATCGAAAATCAAACAAAGAAACCCCGCGTGAATTACATTGAACATCGTAATTTGCGCGGAGTTCCATATGAGTCTATAAACTTCACGTATCTTAGAAATACCTACGAAGTACATGTTTACAATAGTCAATTTATTATTGTAAAAAGGTTGCACAATTTTGGCACTTTGTGTAATAATATCAAAGATGCAAGAAATGCAATTG
>JACCDT010603250.1_pt1 | contig 86951 bp, 95 predicted proteins | sample 7446291 | NCBI WGS metagenome assembly JACCDT01 (sample SAMN15323446, study PRJNA562643) | freshwater metagenome | isolation source: river surface water | place: USA:Blue River Watershed | collected 2017-08-17 | reverse complement strand
TGAGGATTCTCTTGCTAAAGGCGGGTACTCTAACCTTGATCAAATGAAGCAAGACGTAGCAGAGGCTACTACTAAGTATCTCCTTCAAAAGACCGCTAAGAGGCCTGTGATTATTCCGGTGATTATTGGGGTGTAAACGCTTCCTTCGCTAAAAGATTTCCCTAGATTTAAACACTTCTGTAGAGCTATACTACGTGTATTCTATGCACTCTATTCTTAAGAACCGTCTTTTGATTGTTACGTACTTAATGACGTTTTTATACGCGCTACATTATGCTATCCCAGTGTATGCAACTTCTTCATACCTACACAAGTTCTTTAGTTCATCTATAGTAAGTGCAGCGTACCTTGTCGGTAGTATTTTTGCGCTCTTTCTTTCTGTCCATATAGCAAAGTCTATAAAAAAATACCATACCTATCGCTTCACGATGGGGGTTACTCTTTTAGAAATACTCGTAGTGGTGTTATTTGGAGTAGTTGAGAATGCGTATCTTTTGCTACCTCTTTTTGTTATCCACTTTGCACTTCAGGCACTTTTATTTGTTTCATTAAATGTTTTTATGGAGAGCTTCAGTGCTCACGCGAATGTCGGCAGTATACGTGGACTATTTCTTGCTGTATTCCATGTTGGTATACTCATCTCTCCAGTTATCGGCGGCTATGTACTTTCTGTATCGACGTTTGCCGTACTCTATATACTGGCTGCCCTAGTTCTTATACCTTACCTTTTTTTGGTTCATCACTACCTGGGCCATATCAAAGACCCTGCATATCACACTATTGACCTGTTTGATGCACTTCGTAAAACGTTTAAAAATAAAAACTTACGGGCAGCTGTAACAGCAAAGTTTTTGGTTGAATGCTTTTATGCAGTGATGGTAATTTATTCTCCTATCTATCTCGCTACCCTTGGTATTCCACTTACGACCTATCTTGGTTTTATCATTCCTGTGGCACTAATACCTCTTGTGATACTTCCGTATGAACTTGGTTATTTAGCGGACACTAAGTACGGAGAGAAGGAGATGATGCTCATTGGTCTCCTTATTCTCACAGTAACTGCTTTTGTCTGTGTGTTGCTTACCACTTCGAGCGTTCTTATTTGGGCACTTGTATTGCTCATTTCAAGAATCGGAGCGTCATTAGTAGACACAATGGCCTACACTTACTATTTCAAAAAAATTGGTCCAGAGGACTCTTCTTTTACAGCTCTTTTTACTAACATGAATAGCATGGCAGTCGTCGTAACAGGTATCGTAGGTATAGCCGTCGCTCCATTTTTAGTTGAGAGACCACAGCTCATGTTTGTTGTCCTTGGATGTGCTATTGCTTGGGGGGTAACAGTTGTCCTACCAATGAAAGACACTCGCTGATATACTACGTAACAATATTACAACACTATGAAAGAAATAAAAGCTGACAACAAAGAACCGAAGCGAATTAATGCTTTTTTGCGTGACGAGGGAATTGGGTCTAGAAGAAATATAGATGACTATATCGAGAAGGGTTACGTACATATAAATAACAAGCCTGCAAGTCTTGGGAGTAAGGTCAGTAGAGGTGACACAGTAACCGTGAAGACCATTAAAAAAGACCTTTTCTACGCTCTTTATCACAAACCTCGCGGAGAGGTTACTGGGCCAATCAGTGCACTCCCTGGCTGCGAACCAATAGGAAGGCTGGACAAAGAGAGCGAAGGCCTCCTACTCTACAGTAACGACTATCGTGTCGTTGATGCACTTCTTAATCCAAAGTACGGAAGGGAGAAGGAGTACGAAGTTACAATTCGGGAAAAAGCAACACCTCGTGTTGTTACGCTCCTTAAAAAAGGTATCACTACACAGGAAGCCACCTACTCCCCCGTTAAGACTATTTCGATATATAACGAAGGGTACTCTCTGAGAATCGTTCTCACAGAGGGAAAGAAGCATGAGATTCGCAGAATGTTGAACGCTCTTAACTTGACGATTGCATCTCTCAAGCGAGTCCGCATTATGTCTTTTGTACTTCGTGGTATTAAATCAAAGGCTCATCATATGCTAACAAAACCTCAAGTCGAAACTCTCTTTAAAGAACTCTCTATACCACTCGATACGAAGATTTAGTTTTTAGAATAAAACCTTCTTTTAGTAGTTCGTTTAAAACAACTTCTAAACGTGCGTCCTCAGGAAGGTTATTCTTGTGCGTAATAGCAAACAAAACTTTTGCGCGTAGTTCTCGTTGCGACCCTTTGTACTTTGTCTGCCTTTTATAACTACTGCTTTTACTATTATGTGACACTGCCTTCGTCTTAAGGTGAGCACCATAGTCCATAAGAGCGTAATACCAGTGTCTAGCTCCAAGTTTTCGAACCTCTTCAAGGTTACTCAGCTGTATTAAAATATCTTTTAATTCTTCGTCATTCACTTCGCTCCTTTCGTTAAAAAAATGCTCAATAAGTGCGGTACGAATATTTGTTTCTATGACTGGGTTATCAAAGGTATTATAAGCAAAAGCCATAAGAGCAGAAGCCGTGTACTCTCCCACCCCAGGCAACATCCTTAATTCATTAAAGTTCTTTGGTATAGATGAAACACTATTCGCAGTTGTCAGTAAGGCTTTGGCTCTTCGCTGGTAACCGAGACCTTGCCAAAGGGTGAGCACCTGAGTGAGGCTAGCGTTACGTAGTTTGTTAAGTGTTGGGTAGAGTTTTAGCCATAACTCATACTTTGGAAGTACACGAGATACTTGGGTTTGCTGTAACATTATCTCACTAACAAGAACTTTGTATGGGGTTATGCTCTTCCTCCACGCCAATTCGTGTCTTCCATATTTTGAATAAAAATCTATAACAGTTCTAAGAAACTTTATCAACGCGCCCTCTCTTGTTACAGATGACCCTTTAACAACTGTTGCTATTTTTTTGGTTGTGCGTTTTCTCGCAGATGGAGTCTCTCTTATTTTCATTATAGGAGATTTGTGTATAACTAACCCTTTATTCACTTGAGTATACCACGAAGTGTTGTTACACTTCTCCGTAGGCAGTTGTTTCATTATCAGCAATTTACGTATAGAAAAAGAATGTCAAAGACGACAGTCCTTGAAGTCTATCAGGACAAGAAGAGCTTGTACCAATACAGACTTTTTTCTCGCGAAGGTAAGCTCATCGTCTCATCAGAAAAATTTGAGAAGAAAGCGCAAGCTCTAGCACAAGCAAAGAAACTGTCTCTATGGGTATCAACTGCAACCCTTGTCGATGCCGATAAAAAAGCAGATGCGGCTTCAAAAACAACTGGTAAGCAACCCAAGAAAAAAGTTGCTAACACAACGGTAGCGTCTAAGGTTATAACGAAGACAGCTCCTAAAAAAGTTGTTTCGCTCTAAGCTTAGGAGCAACCGTACGCATCAAACAAAGACGTCAACTTTTCAAACAGCAATGTTCTAGAAAAACTAAAGTAAAAACCGCCATACTTACCAGAGGGGCGGTTTTTACTTTTAAGAGATAGCAAAACTTGGCAGTGCTATACTTTACAGTAATGCAAGACACTTTGATCATATCTAAGAGGATTCTACTCCTTCCATATCTGCCTTCTTTTATGTTCTTGGGGGTTGCGTTATGTGATATTTTATTTTTTAATAGGTTCCTTTTGTCAGTACTGCCTACGGATATTAAAAGCCTTTTCTTTTATTATATTTTTTTTGAACTTCCACACATTATCGCCAGTTTCTTCATGTTCGCAGAAAGAGAATATAGGGTTGCCTACAAGGAAGCCTTGTACAAAAAACTACTTATCCTAATCGTCGCAGGTATTGCTCTTTTTGTCTTTAGTCAGACTTTATTTTACGTTATTATGGTAGCGTATACACTCTATCATGTTGTGAGACAACAATTCGGGATTGCTAAATTTTATGGGGTATCCGAAAGTAAACTTCTAAACACCTTGCTTGTCACGTCTGTGGCTGTCGGTTCAGTAGCATTCCTTTCTACAACAGTACCGATTAAAGAAAGTTTGTTAACGGGAGCCTCACTCATTGGACTACTTGGGACGCTTGCTTTTTTGGTGCTTGGAAAGGAAGAACGAAAGAATATTTACCTGCTACTTTTTATGCTTAGCTTTGGATGCTCAGCAATGCTTTTTGGGCTTGGGTATATCCTCCTTGGACTTCTTTCTATGCGCATAGTGCACGATATCACAGCCTTTATTTTTTATGGAACCCATAACCATAACAGAAAAAAAGACGGTGCAAATGTACTCTTTGGACTCTTTCCACTAAACAAAATATCCCCTTACTTCCTTACTATAGCTTTCGCACTGATCTTTAACCTTTGCTATATCTACCTAGTTTATTCTTTTAAAGATAGCGTGATTATTTCTACCGTGCTCACAGGAATATACTATATTATTTCAATCATGCATTATTTTGTCGAAGGCAAAATATGGAAAAAAGGAACCCTGGCCAGAACGTATATACAACTTTCTTAAGCTTACAACCGGAAGATAACTACAAGCAATATAAAGAAAATAACAGGCAACCCAAGAATCAAACTTATTAGCTGCTTATCTTTCGAGGTCATTGTGTATGCATCCGTGAATATACTGCCCAACATCAACACCAGTTGTAGCAAGAGACTTCATGAATCTACTGTCTCTTCGTAGAGATGGACTTAGGTCAACGTTCACTACCACTTGCTCGTTGTTGTGGTTGATAAAGTCAATACAAACTGGGGTCTCTACACCCAGTGCTTTGTAGACCTTGGTAGCGATATCTTTCATGTGTTCTTTTCTAAAGTCAGGAGCTTGAAGGTGAGGTCGCATGTGTGACTCACTGTGTGGCAACTCACCATTTTCCGGAAAGACATCCACCCATAGTGGTGTGTATACTTCTTCCCCTCTAAAGTTAGGAAGCACGGCAAGCGAGGTAACCGGAACCTTGCCACGATATGTTAAGACATGTATGTCTATCCCTTTCTCATGATAGTCACGAACCACCGTCTCTAACTCAGTAAACATCTTCACAATGCGAGACGGGAACTCCTGATGACGTTTGATCGGTCGCACGAGAAGTGGTGTATGATACTTCGTCCAGAGAGTTCTAAAAATCTCTCCCTTAAGTGGAGATGCTGCACGGATAACAAATGTATTCGGCACTTTAATGTTTTGTTGTCGTAAAAGTCTATACACTGACTCTCTGTCTAGTGGCACAGCATGAGAGGCAGTAAAGTGTAGATGGATACCCATTCTCTTAGCTAAGTCATGATACTTTTCACCATCTAACTTAGTGGTGTCTATGACGGTATGACTCTTAGTGAAAATGATATGTGGATCAGTTGGCGCACCAGCTTGCGTCCAGTTACCATCCTTTTCAACAAGAACATCTATCGGGTTGTAACCAATTTTTTTAAGGGAGGATAGCACCTCACCTCCGTCCTGGAGAGACTGCTTAAAATGCTTATGGCCACCGCGTAGTACCGCAATATCTGGAAGACTAGACGAGACTTTTAACATAATAAATAGTATAGCAAAGGTAGCGACTTGCACGTAGTGTACGCACGGCAATAACAAGAACATCTTTTAAAAACTTGACAAGATTTGCCATATGTAGTAATAATGAATATATGACCTACTATACGTCGTCACATATGAATATCTGCCCAGTAACCCTCGAAGGTAATGCCTTCGGAGCAATTTTCTGTTATGTGATGCAAGGTGAGTCGTTGTAGACTCTAAAATCTTAAAACAATAAGGACCCACAATGCATCACATAATGTGATGCATTGTTCTTTATACAACCTTCAACTTTTGGAGTAATCGTGAACGCGACCCCATTCCTCATTGGTCAAAAGACCATCCTTCGCCCCGTCCATCCGTCAGACGCACCCATCTTCACCAGGTGGATGAATGATCCAGAAACCAGGAAGTACCTTCTTCGCAGGTTCCCTCTCACTGAAATGTCAGAGGAAGCGTGGATCAAGAAGAACGTAGAGCTCTCCCAACACCCAACCGACCTCGTCTTCGTCGTTGAGACCAAAGACGACAACAAACCGATTGGCACCATGGGCCTCCACAGCATCAACTGGGTGGACAGGAACGCAACCACAGGTACCATCTTAGGTGAGGCTGACGCTCGTGGCAAGGGCTACGCGACGGATGCCAAGATGACGCTCCTCGAGTATGCATTCCTGACGCTTGGCCTGCACAAGGTCATCTCGCATGCCTTCAGTGCAAACATGAAGAGCGTCGAGTACAGCAAGCGCTGTGGCTACGAGGTGGAGGCTGTGCTCAAGGACGAGAGGTTCCAGAATGGCCACTTCCAAGACCTGACAGTGCTTGCCTGCTTCTACGACAACTGGAAGAAGGCAAAGGAGGACCAGAAGCGCTAATCACGCGCCCCAAGACTAGAGACCAAAATCTCTAGTCTTCTCCTATAATATAAAAAGACCCCACCCCTTCTTGCGAAGGGGTGGGTAATATCTAATGTCCTTATTATAGTCTTCTGATGGGAAAAGTCAATCTAACTGTAAATTAGTGAAAGTGGATAACTAGACCCTCTCTACCTCGTCTCTTATCTCGTTAATTAGCTTATAATTACAACGCGGATTGTTGATTGCAAACATTTTTAACTCCCATGAGAGAACCTCTTCAAAAGAGAACACTCTTATTGACTTACCGCTATTCCAATAATAGTTAACTGTAGTAAGGTGATCACTATCTCCCGTAAAAAGAATAATGCAATCTATGTCGTTCTCATAATTTCTGAGATCCATAGCCAGCTCAACATCCATGTCACCCTTGGTAACCCCACCTGCTAAATGTTTTAACTCTTTTCTTATTACCTTATACCCCATCCCCTCAAGTTTTTTATGAAAATTTTTATGTTTTTCTGCTGCTCTTCGATACTCTTCAGATTTTGGGTTGTTATCCTCACAACCATAGAAATTAAATACGACAGGAGAATATCTTTTCTTTAGGTAGTCTTTTAGTTTTTGCCAATCTAATTTAATTCCTGAGTGTCTACTCCCCCAGAACATATTAGATCCATCTATAAAAACTCCCGCTCTTAAACTTTTAACTTTATTGCTTGTCACTTTTGTTATACTTTACCATTCCAACGTCCCTCCTGTTTTGTACTCGGTAACCCGAGTTTCGAAAAAGTTTTTCTCTTTGTTGAGGTCTACAGCTTCTGACATCCACGGGAATGGGTTAGCGCTTCCATACACCGCCTCTATCCCTACACGTGCAAGTCTACGGTCTGCGATGTGCTCGATATACTGCTTAAAGCCATCTGCATTAAGACCAAAGATCCCCTTAGGAAACACATCCACTGCGAAGCGATACTCGAGGTCTACCGCCTTCTTCACAAGCCGAGTGATACGCTCTACGAATGCAGGTGTCCAGAGCTCAGGTTGCTCCTGCTTAATTGTGTTAATCATATCGATGCCGAAGTTCATGTGTGTACTCTCGTCACGCATGATGTACTGTATCTGCTCAGCAGAACCAACGAGCTTCCCCTGTCTCTGGAAGCCGAAGATGACAGCAAATGATGAGTAGAAGAAGATGCCTTCAAGGATAAGTGAGAACACGCACATGTTCTCGAGAAACTTCTGATCGCTCTCAAATGTCCCCGTCTTAAAGTCGTCTGCAAAAATACCTGTGTTGAAAGAAAGAATGAATTCTTCCTTGTCATAGATAGCATCAACTTCGCGGTACATGTTATAAATCTCAGTACCGTCTAATCCAAGAGACTCAACCATATACTGATATGCCTGTGTGTGAACTGCTTCCTCATAAGCTTGCCTAAGAAGAAAGAGTCGTGCCTCAGGAGATGTGATGTGCTTGTAGAACGCAAGGACCAGGTTATTCGCAGCGATAGAGTCTGCTGTGGTGAAGAACCCGAGTACTGTACGAAATGCATGACGCTCGTCATCAGTAAGAACAGTCTGTGATCTCCACTGTTCGATGTCAGACTGCATACTGATCTCGGTAGGTAGCCAATGGTTAGCGTTCCCAACATTGTACGCGTCCCATGCAAACTTGTGCTTGATTGGCCACAACTGGACGACATCTGCCCCTCCACCGTTAATTATCTTGCGTTCATTAACGTCCACTCTCACTGCTCCACGCTCGATAATCGGGCGATGGTTCGGGTCACCAAATGGAGGATTCGAAACTGTTGTGTTCGTATTGTTTGAAGATGATGATGTAGGTGGCATAAAGATGGTTGATAGTACTTAGTTATTGGTAATTAGTTAAAACTTATTGGCAACCTTCGCAGGTAGCTTCTGGCATAATAGTGATATTATACTTTGTCTTTGCTTGTGAAGGTGTCCCCATGGTGCTAACTAGTGAAGCAACAGGTGTTTGTGTCTGAGTAGACACCGGCGTCTTGTCTTCTACTTTGGCGGTAACAGCTGAGGGTATACTGCTAGCGACGATCTCTGAGGCAACACCAGTGGCGTTTGTACTCGCACCTGTCTCACGCTTGTGAGTGCTTCCGAACTCTGACGCGTTGACGGTACTCTTCTCTACCTGTGAAGCACCAAGAGAACGAAGGTAGTATGTTGTCTTGAGTCCGAGATTCCATGCGTACTCATAAATATTAGCGAGTTCTTTTCCAGAAGAACCAGCAAAGTAAATGTTGAGAGACTGTGACTGGTCTACCCACTTACCACGGTGTGCGGCTGACTTGATAAGCCATGATGGATCAATCTGGAATACCTCTTTGTACTTATCTTTAAGTGCCGGAGGAATGGCAGGAATATCCTTTACTGAACCATCGTTATACTTTAGAAGACCAATCATCTCGAAGTCCCAAAGGTTAAGCGCCTTCAAGTCATTCACGAGGTATGGGTTCACGATGATGAACTCACCGTTCATGTTGGACTTCACATAGATATTCTTGTAGATAGGCTCAATAGTCGGAACAGAACCTACGATGTTAGAGATGGTAGCAGTCGGCGCCATAGCCATCGTGTTTGAGTTACGCATACCAAACTGCTTCACTGACATACGAACAGGTGTCCAGTCGAGTTTGCCAGCTTTTGAAACTGGAATCTCAACACCGCGACTCTTCTCGAGAAGCGCAAGAGTGTCTACTGGGAAGATGCCTCTGTCCCACTTGCTACCCTTAAATGAGTCATAGCTCCCTCGCTCACGAGCAAGCTCCGAGGATGCCAAAATAGCATGGTATGAAATAAGCTCCATAGACTCATCTGCGAACTTTACTGCATCTTCTGTGTCGAAGTTGATATCCATCATATAGAGAGCGTCATGGAAGCCCATGAGTCCGAGACCAACCGGACGATGACGGAAGTTAGAGTTCTTAGCTTCGATGGTTGGATAATAGTTCACATCAATCACGTTATCAAGCATGCGCATACCAGTGCGAGTAGTAGCTGCAACGAGATCTACATCGAACTTGCCATCACGCATAAGTCTCTGGAAGTTAAGAGAGCCTAGGTTACATACTGCTGTTTCCTCGAGTGAGTTATTGAGGGTAATCTCAGTACAAAGGTTTGAGTTGTGAACGATACCAGCATGGTCCTGTGGAGAACGTACGTTTGAAGGGTCCTTCCAGGTAATCCAAGGATGACCTGTCTCGTAGAGCATGGTAATCATCTTCCTCCAGAGCTCACGCGCTTTCATCTGCTTGAACACCTTCATCTTGCCTTCTTTTGCAAGACCTTCATAACGTTCGTAGTGCTTTTCAAATTCTGCACCATATGTCTCGTGAAGTTCTGGTACTTCGTCCGGTGTAAAGAGTGTCCAATCACCGTCTTCTTGAGCACGCTTCATGAAGAGATCAGAAATCCAAAGGGCTGTGTCCATGTCGTGAGTGCGACGACGATCATCTCCTGTGTTCTTGCGAAGCTCGAGAAACTCTTCTACGTCATAGTGCCAGTTCTCAAGGTACACACATGTAGCACCTCGTCTACGACCAGAACGGTTAATAGCTACTGTTACGTCATTTGCAATCTTAAGGAATGGAATAATTCCGTTGGATTTGATACCTGACTTCTTCACGAGTGACCCTGACGCGCGTACCGATGTCCAGTCTGTGCCAATACCTCCAGCCCACTTAGAGAGTTGAGCGTTGTCTGAATACACCTTAAAGATACTCTCTAGCGAGTCTCCTACGGTGTTAAGGTAGCAACTTGAAAGTTGTGGGTGCTTAGTCCCTGCATGGAAGAGTGTTGGAGATGATGGGACGAAACGCAGGTTGGACATCGCTTCGTAGAACTCAATGGCACGTGTGGTGCGATCAAGTTCCTTTTCGGCAAGCGCCACACCCATGGCTACGCGCATCCAGAATCCCTGGATATGTTCTATTATCTTACCATCACCTTCAGCGTCACGAACAAGGTATCGCTCGTAAAGCGTCTGAGAGCCGAGATACATAAAAAGCTCGTCACGTGAACGTACAAGCGTATCAGCGAGCCTCTTCATGTCAAAGTTGGCCATACGTGTATCAAGAAGACCTCTATCTACGCCACGCTTGATGCCAGCGATAAACATTTCCTTATACTGAGCATCAATGTTTTTATAGTCTAGTTTGTCTCCCATGAGGTCTTCATTGATCTGCGCGAGTACGAGACGTGAGGCCACATATGAGTATGCAGGGTCTTGCTCTATCATTGAACGAATGGTCATGATGAGCGCCTTACTAATCTCTTTAGTAGACATTCCTTCGTAGACTTCCAGTTTTACCTGGTTGGCGATCTGATCTACGTTTATCTCCTTTTCGTATCCATGAACCACATGAAGGACTGAGCTGCGGACCTTCTTAATATCAAACTTCTGCTTACGGCCATCCTTCTTGGTGATATACAGCCCTCCCTCTTCTACTTTTTCGAGAGTCTCCTGCTTTACCTCTTCTCGCTCCTTCGAACGTTCGTATCTATAGATTATGTATGCTTTAGCGACGTCGAAAAAACCAGCACCCATTATGTGCTTTTCTACAATATCCTGAACATGCTCCACGGTAGGAACATATGCGTCTCTTGTGATAGCTTCGAGCTCAAGCTCTTTGGCAACGAGTTCTGCGATATGTTTGGCAACAGCAGCCTTCTCGTCTCGTGTTACCCCAAGGAACGCCTTCTTAATTGCTGTCTCAATCTTTACTTGATCAAAAGGAACTACATCACCATTTCGCTTCTTAATTATTTGTAGAATAGCCATACCGCGCCACTTAAAAATTACATACTTTGTTAATGTAATCAGTGTATATGGTCAAAGCTAAAAGCCACGATTTTTGTCCCTCAACTCTATGTCAAGAGTTACTATTGACATGGTGCTAGTCATGCGATTATGGGAGCTTGCTACGCAAGGTCTTGTGATAACCAATAGCGAACCTGTGGGCTTCTGCGTTGGCTAAAAGTATTTCCTTTTTGTGGTAATCCACATGTACTTTATCTCCCAGTATGTCTTTTGGCTTATGTCTCTCATCCTTCACCACTGACACACAGGGAATAGAAAGTGACAGCCCAGCGAGCACCTTCTCTGCGGTCTCCTTGTGAGCCTTTCCTCCATCTATAACAATCAGATCAGGGTATCGCCACTCAGTGTGACTGAGGCGCCTTTTGAGCATTTGGCGTAACCCCTCGTAGTCATCATTAGTCCCCTCTTCGAGCTTAAACTTCCGATACCCGTTTGTCTCTTTCTTGCCACCTTCTATAACGGTCATAACACCGACCCTTGAAGTGCCGGAGATGTGAGCAGCGTCGAACGCCTCGATACGGAAATCCTTGTCCTTAAAAGACAGAACCTCCTCGTCCTTAATTAAACTAATATCCTTTATATGACCGAGCGCAAAGAGAGTGTTTCTAGCTTGCGCAGCGCGCTCAAATTCCTGTCTTTTAGCATACGTCTGCATGTCTTTTTCTAGACTACTTATAATTTCTGACTTTTTACCTTCGAAGAGCTTCCTGATATTACGGACATTTTTCATGTAGTCTGTCTCTGTAATTTGTCCTATACAGACACCCGGGCACAAGCCAATCTGTGCGTTAAAACATTTCTTCATCTGACCTAAAACGCATGCGTCACGATACGGGAACATCTTCCTTACTATCTTCATGGCTTCGCGAAGCTGAGTGAGTGATGCAAAGGGCCCATAGACAAAAAGCGTATCTTTCTTCTTAAACTTCTTCTCATAGTCTCTAATGCGCATAGTGAGAAGCCTTGGGAACTTCTCCTTGGTAATAACGAGACACACATAACTTTTGTCATCCTTCTCACGTGCGTTGTACGGTGGCTGATGTTCTTTGATGAGCTTGCTTTCCAGAAGAAGTGCCTCAAGCACGCTCCCTGTTTCTTGGTACGTGACAGTGCTCGCTAGCGTCACCATGGTAACGATTCTTAAACCTCTGGTCTTTACAACATCTGGATTGAAATAGCTTCTTACTCTGTCGCGTAGTGAAGTGGCCTTGCCGATATAAAGAATCTCATTTTCTTTCCCTCTAAAAAAATATACCCCGGGATTATCTGGTAGTTGTGCACTTGTTAGGTCTTGCCTTTTCATGGTTTATATTGTATAATAAAAGTTCGCTTTTGTCACCCCGTGCGATTGTACGGAAACAAATAGCGAAAGACAACAGCGCATTAACTAAGAACAGAGGTAGTAATGGTAACGACATTCGTCAAGAGACACTTGAGCGCCGGAGTAGACCACCGTCTACTGGATCAGTTGAAAAAGAGGCTCCCTCACTTTTTCACTGACAAAATCGAACAGCACAGAAGTGGCGCTGCTGTGCCCGAAAAACCCAAGGAGCCACCACAGCTGTGGCGGAACGTTACGAGAAAGTACCCGGGTGGGCACGATGCATTCGTACACCTTCACATAGACGTCCGTCTCAGGAAGTTCGAGTTGCGTGACAATTCGGGCCTCTACATCTGGCCGGTTGGTGAACACGACCTGGAATTCGCAGTGGCATCCAAGGGTGCCTATGTCGGTCTCAGGATTGGTGCAGACACTCTTCGACTTCACCGTCACGAGCTACTGACTGCGTTCAACGAGCTTCGCGCACTCCGCGAAGCAGCCAACACCCGCTAGGCCCAAGAAGGGTCTGGCACAGCCGCCGAGCGCAAGCGAGGCGGCTTTTTTCATACTTAAAATAAAACTCATCCGACTGGATGAGTTTTATTTTTTACTTATTCTTGTCTTTACTTCTCTTTAGAATCTTCTTGAGGTAGTGACCTGTGTGACTATTTGGGTTGGTAGCTACCTGTTCTGGTGTGCCTGATGCAACTAAGTTCCCACCCCCTGTGCCTCCTTCTGGTCCAATATCGATAACATAATCTGCACATTTTACGATGTCTAAGTTGTGCTCGATGAGCACCACTGTGTTACCTTTATCTACCAGCTTGTTAAGAATCTCAATAAGCTTAGCGATGTCTTCATAGTGAAGACCGATGGACGGCTCATCAAGCAAATAGATAGTCTTCTCCACGTGCGGTCTGTAGAGCTCGGATGATATCTTCACGCGCTGAGCCTCACCACCTGAAAGCGTTGTTGCTGACTGTCCAAGTTCTAGATAAGAAAGCCCCACGTCGTTCAGAGATTTAATCCTGTCATGAACTGCCGGGATGTCATAAAAGAAAGTAAGTGCCTCTTCCACCGTCATACGCAAAATATCGTAGATATTCTTTCCTTTCCACTTCACCTCAAGTGTCTCCTTCATGAAGCGCTTACCTTGGCACACGTCACATACAACATACACAGTCGGCAGGAAGTGCATCTCAACTGCAATCTCACCATTACCCTGACACGCCTCACAACGACCACCTTTAACGTTAAAAGAAAATCTTGATGCCTTCCATCCTCTGATACGTGACTCTTCACTCTCAGCAAAAAGGTCACGAATATGCGTCCATGCACCAGTGTAGGTTGCTGGGTTAGACCGCGGTGTGCGACCAATTGGAGATTGATCAATCAAGACAACACGTGAGACGTACTCAGTTCCTGTAAACTCTTCGCAGTTAAATATTTTTACTGTTCTATGCTTGCGCTCAAGTCTCGCGAGCAAGTTCTTGTTAAGAATCTCATACATGAATGAACTCTTACCGGACCCTGACACGCCAGTAATAACGTTCATCTTCCCTAGCGGGACATTTACATTAAGGTCTTTGATGTTGAAAATCTTGCCGCCTTTAACGCGGAGTGTTCCTTTATCAACCTGACGACGGACTGGCACTGGTATCTCCTTTTCGCCACGGAGATATGAAAGCGTTAGGCTTCCCGACTTGTTACGAGGAGCTGTTAGAAGCTCGTCCAAGTATCCAGCGACTACCACTTCTCCACCGTGCACACCAGCCTTCGGACCAATGTCGATAATATAATCAGATGCGAAGATGGTATCTTCATCATGTTCAACAACGATAATAGTGTTACCGATATCCCTTAGGTGAGTGAGCGTCTTGATTAGTCTCTCGTTATCTCTCTGATGTAATCCAATGGTCGGTTCATCAAGTACATAAAGTGCTCCGACGAGCTGACTACCTAGTTGGGAAGCGAGTCTAATACGCTGCGCTTCTCCACCTGAGAGCGTGTCTGCCTTTCTATTAAGTGCTAGATAATTAAGTCCAACATCAAGCATGAAAATAAGACGTGACTCAATCTCCTTAATGATTACAGCAGCAATTTCTTGTTCCTTCTTGCTAAGTGGAAGACGAGCGAAGTACTCCTGTGCATCCTTGATGCTAAGTGCAGTGATGTCTACAATATTAATCTTCTTAACATCATCAAGGTAGACATTTAGTGACTCCTTGCGCAGACGTTTACCTCCACAATCATCACATTCATCAAGCCCTCCGAAATACTTAGTCCCAAGACCGTTACAAGTAGCACACGCACCGTATGGTGAGTTGAAAGAAAAGAGGCGCGGCTCAATCTCAGGGAACGAGAAACCACACTTCGCACACATAAACTTCCCACTCATGATGGTTCGCTCGCCAACTATCTCAACTTCAAGTAACCCCTCAGTCTCATGGAGCGCTCGTTCGATACCTTCTGAGAGTCTCGTGAGGGCGTCCTTTTGGGACTCCTTTCTTCTGAAGTCGTCGATTGCGATTGAGTCTATGATAATAGAGATCTCATGCTTTTTATTCTTGTCCAAAATAATCTGTTCACGGAGAGACTTTCGCTCACCATCCACCAATGCCTCAGTGTACCCCTTGCCTAAAAAGTCGTAGAGCATCTGATAGTACTCACCCTTTCGTCCGCGTACCATGGGAGCTAGAATATGCACCTCCTCGTGAGAGAATGGTACACCCATAAGTTCAGTCTTTACCTTCTTGTAGTCTACAGCCTTCACCTTATCGGTAATGAAGTTAATGATTTCTTCGTTTGAAAGCTTTTGAATTTTGGATCCACAGTCAACACAATACGGCTTGCCGACACGTGCATAAAGAACACGAAGGTAATCATAGATCTCAGTAATCGTAGCAACAGTAGAACGCGGGTTACGCCCAGCTGATTTCTGGTCAATTGAGATTGCTGGAGAGAGCCCGGAGATTTCATCTACGTCTGGCTTCTGCATTTGGTTCAAGAACTGACGAGCATATGCAGAAAGAGACTCTACGTATCTACGCTGACCTTCTGCGAAAATGGTATCAAAGGCGAGCGAAGACTTACCACTTCCAGATAAACCTGTCATGACTATCATTTTGTGGCGAGGCATCTCGACAGTAATATTCTTCAAGTTGTGAGTTCTAGCACCCTTTACTACAATCTTTTCTAGGTGTCCGTCGTCTCTTTTATTTTCTGCCTTTTTTGTTGGTGACATGATTACTTTATGCTTTTAGAGTTAGGTCAATTGATTGATTATACCAGAATTGTCAACTATTTTCATCTCTATTGCTACGGTATTCTAAGAGATATAAAACGACTCATCTTCGGAAGAAAAGTTCCTTTGGAGCTTTTCTTGTAAAGGGTTACTCCTATTGAGATGAATACGAGCTTAAACAGACCACCCCACGTCGCACAAGAGTACTTGTGCTATGCGTGGCTGGTCAAAGTATTACAATAAAAAACTGCACATATGTGCAGTTTTTTATTTTTAACGCTTTGACCAAGTAGGAGCTTTACGAGCTTTCTTAAGTCCGAACTTCTTACGTTCAACCTGACGAGGGTCACGCTTTAGGAAACCGAGCTTCTTAAGAGCATTCTTCACCTGCTCATCCTTGAGAACGAGTGTACGAGCGAGTCCGTGACGAACAGCCTCAGCCTGAGCGTGGATACCACCTCCCAAGACCTGAACTGTTACTGTGAACTTCTCACCAATCTCTGACTTTGAAATAGCTTCCTGAGCGATAGACTGTAGGTCACTAGTCACGAAGTATTCCTTCACGTCCTTTTCATTCACGATGAATGATGCCTTGGTTGAAGGAGTGATGCGAACACGAGCAATAGCAGTCTTACGACGGCCTACAGCTTCTATATAACGATTCTTTGTATCTGCTGACATAGTCCTTTAGTTAGTCTTTAATAATTAAATTCTTGATGCGAACATCTTGAAGCTTGTTCTTAGGAAGCATGCCCTTAACAGCATGATGAATCAACTCCGCGAATCCTTTGTTCTTAACAACATCTTTAAGAGGAGACTCCTTAAGACCTCCAGGGTAGCCAGAATATGACTTGTGAACACTTTCGTTCATCTTATTGCCTGTTACCTTCACCTTGCTTGCGTTTTCGATAGTAACAGTTACTGGAGCTACTACATTCTTTACGAAAGCAACACTGTCCTTAGCATTAAGAAGAGCAGCTGCCTCTGATGCGAGTCTGCCGAGCGGTCTTCCTGTTGCGTCTATTGTGTGGTTCTTCATATGATAATTGTTATATATTAAACGAATTCGATTACAGCCTTTTCAGCCCCGTCAGAAAGACGAGTGTGTAGCTTAAGGATTCGAAGGTACCCACCATTAACTTCCTTGTACTTAGGAGCGTATTCTGTAAAAAGCTTACCCACCTCAATGTCCTGATTAAGGAGTCTAGACATTACTAGACGGCGGCGTGACACAGTGTCATCTTTAGAAAGAGTGACAAGTTTTTCAACGAGCGGTCTAACCTCCTTTGCTCGTGCTAGTGTTGTTTCGATAGACCCGTGTCTAATTAGGTTGATCATGAGCGAGCGAATGAATGCCTTACGCTCGTTCTTTTCTCGTCCGAATTTTCTCTGTGCTTTGTGATGTTTCATACGCTTCTAAATACTTTCTTAATAATGTAACTATGCCTTAAGCTCTAGCCCAAGTGCTTCGAGAGCCTTTTTAATTTCTGAGATACCCTTTTCTCCTAGACCGTCAACTGAAAGTAGGTCATCTTCTGTCTTGCGAGCAAGACCCCCTGCAGTTCTTACAGCAGCAGAAACGAGAGCGTTCTCAGTTCGTGTTGAAAGACCAAGGTCTTCAATCTTAACCTTTGAAGCGTCACTCTCTTCATCTGCAACTTCCAAACTAGGAGCAGGAGTAGACTCTTTAGGGTAGTCAATAACTGTCTCTCGGAATCCTACAACTGATTGTAGCTGTGTAATCATCGTATGAATAGATGACTCTAGAGCTTCCTTTGGAGAAATAGTTCCATCGGTCTCAATAGTTACTCTAAGACGGTTATGGTCAGTACGATCACCCACACGCATGTTCTCTACTTCGTATGATGCACGACGGATTGGAGTAAATGAAGCATCTAGGAAAATAGTTCCAATGTCCGCCTTATCCTTCTGAAGAATTTCGCGAGGAACGTATCCTAGTCCTTTATCAACAGTGATTTCGATAGCAATATCGATATCTTTTGAAGTTGACTCACAGATATACTGGTCCTTATTCATCACTTCAAGCTGTGAAGGAAGTGAGATGTCTTTTGCAGTAATAGTCTTAGACCCCTTGATGTGAAGTGTGGCCTTTTGTGCATCATCACCGTGTAACTTAAAACGAGTCTTCTTAAGGTTAAGAATTATTGATATAACATCTTCTTTTATACCATCAATCGTTGAGAACTCATGCTTAACACCGTCGATTGAAAGCGAAGTGATAGAAGCACCTGGGATAGATGAAAGAATGATGCGACGAAGGGAGTTCCCTAACGTATGTCCGTATCCAGGATAAAGACCATCGATTTCATACACACCAAAGGTTGCATCCTCCTTAATGATCTTCGGCTTTGATGGCAAAATTATAGAATGTGAAGACATATACAATAAAAAGTTATACTAGTATTTAGCTTGATAAGTGACGCGCACTTTGCACTTTTAGAACAAAGTTGTATTATTCTAACCCAAATTTGCAGAAATTGCAAGTATATGCTAGTGGAAAACGCTTATACTTCAAGCAAAAACTTTAGCGAGAGTAATACTCGAGAACCTTCTGTGTGTCAAAAACAGGTTCAACTTCACGTGGGCCCTCCTTAACTTCAACTGATAATGCCTTAGGATTGGCAGTAAAGGTATACTGTGGCGCTCCATTTGTAAGCTTTTCCTCAAGTGATGTGAAGAGCTTGCTAGTCTTACTACCCTCACGGATAGCAACGACGTCTCCTACTTTTACTTGGTGAGAAGCGATAGTGATTCTCTTGCCGTTCACAGTAATGTGACCGTGAGAAACAATCTGTCGAGCGAGCGCTCTTGTGTTAGCAAACCCAGATCTAAAGGTTATGTTATCAAGACGTGACTCAAGTTCACGGTAAAGCTTTAGAGCTGGAGTAACTGCATTGGCACCAATTTCGTGAGTAGATGTAGCGCGCTTAACATACATAGAAAATTGCTTCTCTGTGAGGCCGTAGGTGTGTCTCATCTTCTGCTTAGCGCGAAGCTGTTCACCGTATTCAGATACGTTAGAACGATGCTTTCGCTCGCTATCGAGTTTTCCTGGAGCATACGGACGCTTCTTATAAGCACACTTCTCACGTCCACAGACGCTCTCTCCCAACCTTCGACAAATTTTACAAGTTATTCTTGGCATACTTTTTAATTGATTACTACTAGACGTGACGTGGCTTACGAGGCTTAGGACCGTTGTGAGGAACTGGAGTCTTGTCAACAATAGACAGTATCTCTACACCGAACGCAGAGAAAGCTCTAATTGCTGATTCTCGGCCAGAGCCAACACCTTTAACAATAACGTTAACTTCCTTAACGCCAATCTGTTGAGCTTTTTCTCCGATAAGTTCTCCAATCTTTGAAGCCGCAAAAGGAGTACCCTTCTTAGCACCCTTGAATCCAAGAGCACCTGATGAAGACCATGCCAAAACATTACCTGTCTTATCAGAAAGTGTAAGGCGGGTGTTGTTGTATGAAGACTCTACAAAGAGTGTTCCTTCTACAATCTTCTTCTTTACCGCCTTTGCTAGAGATCTCGCCTTAAGAGCGCTATCAACACCGGAGCTATTCTTTTTTACTATACGTTTCTTTCCCATAGGTGACTATAATTACTGATTATTTTTAGGTCTTCTCAACCTTACGACGACCGCTACCCATGGTTACACGCTTGTTACCACGAACAGTACGACTATTGGTCTTAGTTCTCTGCCCACGAGCAGGAAGATGCTTAACATGGCGTGTCCCACGATAACTCTTGATGTCCTTAAGGCGCTTGATGTTTTGCTGAACGTCACGCTTGAGGTCTCCTTCTGTCTTGAATGCTTCAATTTCACGACGGATAAGGTTCTCCTGGTCTCCAGTAAGCTCTGTAGTCTTCATTCCTGGGTCAAGCGATAGCTTCTCTATGATTTTCATAGCTCTAGAGCGTCCAACACCAAACACAGCGGTGAGAGCTATTTCTAGCCTTTTGTTTTCTGGAAGTGTAATACCTGAGATACGCATAAAATAATTTCGATATAAATAAACTTACCCTTGGGCTTGCTTGTGCTTAGGATTACTACAAATAACACGAAGGACACCACCGCGTTTAAGCATTTGGCAACTTGAGCAAATCTTTTTTACTGATGATCGTACTTTCATGAAAAATATGGGTCCAATTATACTATAACTTGATAAATAATGCAACTGCACGTTAGTTTTTAGTTCTAAGTTTTTAGTTTTTAGCACAAAGCTTTTCTTCCCAAATCAGGGTTTTGAGTTTTATTGTACTGAAAACTTAAAACTTTAAACTTTGAACCAAACTACAGTCTTTTGATGATTCTCCCTTTCCCTCCGTAAGGATCTATCTGAACGACCACACGGTCACCAACGAGAACTTTAATCTTGTGTACTCGCATTCTTCCACCTAAGTACGAGATTAAGGACTGGCCTTTTGACGTTTCAACTCTAAACAATGTGCTAGGGAGCGCTTCAATAACGCGTCCTTCCATTGTCTCGATTTCTTCTAATTCGTTTTCTTTTTCGTCCATATGAGGCAAGAATCCAAGTGTAGCAAAATAATCCTTTAAAATCAACGCTTAGGAAGAGACTCTACTATTGCTATCTTTTCTGCATCGTCAGGGAAGCTAGAAAGCCACATCGGAGAGAAACGAATCTCTGCACTTTCAATAGATGTGATGGACTTCATGAGAGTTTTAAACTCGTTAGTATCTTTCCCGAGGACCATAGTTTTAATCGCATCTCTATCAACTGACCACACAATACGTGGCTTACCTTCAATAAGCAGTGGGAGCGAGGTAGCGTTTACTATAGAATTGGATTCCCTACGAACAAAGCTAAGAGAATCGACATACGTAAGACGAACAGGTTCCTTGTTGTAGTCCACTAAACCATCTGCCAAGACTTCAGCAAGCCGAGACGACTTCGCAAGCATCAGGTACCCAGTAGCAGTAACCTTATATAACTCTCCGCCTCCGGTTAGGAGCTCTTGCTCATTATCTTCATAAACAACTTGAGTGGCGCCTGTCATGGCGACATAGCCTTCTTTTTGTACTTTTTGTAATTCTGCATTGATGTCCCGTTCTAGTTCTATTGCTAGCGCGTCCTTGGCTGCGTTAATGTCTGCAAGAGAGACGATAGACTTCGTACCTGAAGAGCCTCCTGTTATTGACCCTTTGGTTTTAGCGTAAAACTGGTCGTATCTTGGGGTTCCTTTAAACCCAGGGATTGTAAAGTCAGATGAAGTAATGTTGTAGTCAGATCCAGTGCTGTCGGCGTACAGTGTGACCTCTACACTCCCTGGCGTAGTCCCTGACTTACCCGGCACTGTAACTGATTCGTTGATTCTGTATATCTTACCTGACTCTGACTCGAAACGAGTGTTCTTAATAAGTTTTTGTGGCTCACTATCAAAATTATTATAAATGACTGCGCGACCGGACGCTTTAGTTTCAACTTTTCTCGACTCAGACCTAGATAATGCTTTGGTCTTAGAAAGATTTACCGTCTCAACAACAAAGGGAACAGACGTAGTAGTATCTCCTTCCTTTGTAAAAGTAATAACCTTACTAAAATCCTGAATGTCTTTATACTTTGGAACAACTGTAATGGTCGCACTGTCAAAAACATATGTATACATAACAGCACCCGCAACAAGCAACACCACGAACAACGAAAAGAAGACTGAAGACATTTTCGGCTTACCGAGCCCTTGTCGTGAGCGCGGCCGAACAGTTCTTGATGCGGATCGATATGGTTCCTCGTCTTGCCAATCAACATCGTCTTCGTAGCCTTGATGTCTTTGTCTGACATCCATGTCTCTAGATTGCATTCGAGCACCTCGAACTGGTATGCGTACAGGTTCTTCATCTTCGTCATACGCATACGGGTCTCTTCGGCCATCCTGAAAACGCTCTAGCCGGGTCTGTAGGTTTTCGCTAGACCTTGAACGAGTGTATGGTTTGCGAATGTCTTGCATATGACAGAGGAACGTCCTTAATCCCTTCTAGTGTAACACTGACCGGTACACCTTTAGTATAGAACTGTGAATAAGAGGTCTTCTCAATCGTCTCACCTATCCATGTTGCGTAGCGCTTTGCTATTAGTCGTACGTCAGTTGGTACACGATCATGCAAAGAAACGAACTCGAGTGTGTACAAGATGCCGTCCATAAATTTTGACCCCGCTATTATATTCATTTCCTCAGCTTCAATATTTTTATATCCATACGGGTGAATATGAGAAACAATAATATGCCCATCAACGATGTAGTTGATAAGTGTTGACTCATCTCCAACGGCAACAGAAAGAAAAGCTGAGGGATTCATACCAACTAGTTTATAGTTAATAGTTAATAGTTGCTAGTGGATGAGGGCTTGGATGTTGGGGGTTTGCGGTTAGAGTTTGTGCGGCAAATAAAAAAGACTTAGGTAACTATTTATCGAAAATAGTTACCTAAGTCTTCTCGGCGGGGAAGCTTGTTGTTTTGGTCAGAGAAGCTTTGCTTGCTTGCGTAGTTTCTCCTTCTGCCACGGCTCTTCCATGCTGGCGACAAACGCCTTGACGGCAGAAAGCTGCGCCATCAACTGTGCATAGACCCTGTCGTGTTCAGGAACCTGAAGCTCAGGGTTTTTGGTGAGCTTTTCCAACGAGCTTTGCATTTCCCTGGCCAACTTCTCATGAAATGGGATTACGAGGTTGGCTTCAAGAAAAATAGGATCAAGCAAATATGCCGGCAGTGTCATGTTTGGCTCCGTGTTCAATTTTGTGGACCTATACCTTACACTACAACAAAGACACCTTAGAGACAACAGTAAAGCTAAACTATTCAAGAATCGCTTTTATTCTTCTTACACCAGAGGACACTGCTTCTTCTTTTGCTATCTTAAACTTCCCGAGTACGCCAGTGTGTTCTACGTGTGGTCCACCACAGAACTCCATAGAGAAAAGCTTCGCCTCTCCGCGCTTCCCAGTCTCGCTTCCTATCGTATAGATAGATACCTTATCTGTGTATTTGTTATCGAAGACTCCTATCGCACCACGCGCTCGCGCTTCATCATAGCTCACTTCTTCGCGGTGAACTGGCAGGTCTTGTGCGATGACGTCGTTCACTATCTTTTCTACCTGAGCTTTCTGTTCATCTGTCATTTTCTCACCATGAGAAAAGTCGAATCGTAAACGCTCAGCGGTAATATTGGACCCCTTCTGTAATACGTGATCACCGAGCACCTGACGAAGTGCTTCATGAAGAAGGTGTGTCGCGGTGTGGAACTTCACTTCCATTTCACCGTCGCTCCCTAGTCCACCCTTAAACTTTCCTGCGGATGCAGTGCGAGAATGTTGAGAGTGTTCTTCTTTTAAAATTTCAAACTCAGCCAGTTCAACACTCATTCCTTTTTCTTTCGCTAGTTCAATCGTAAGCTCTACAGGGAAACCGTAATTTTGGAGCAAGTCAAAAGCATCCTCTCCTGAAATAAAGTTAACTTTTTCTCCTGGGATAACTTCATTTGTTTGCGATATAACCTTATCAAAAAACTTACGTTCTGAAATTCTTTCAAATTGCTTAATCCCCTTTTCAAGAGTTGCACGAAACTTTGTTTCTTCCTTGTCTATTTCAGAAAGAATCATTTCTTTCTTTGGTTCAAGATTGCTGTACTCCTCTTTATAATATTCAATAAAAGTTGTCGCAACTTTTGCTGTAAAGTTTTCATGAATACCTATGTTTCTCGCGTATCTCACTGCTCGACGGATAAGCCGACGCACGAAGTACATCTGGTCCTTGTTGCCTGGTAAAACTTCATCACCAATAAGCATTGTAGCCGCACGCACATGGTCAAGAACTACACGATATGCAAATGTTGGGTCCTTCAAGTCAGTATACGTGACAGCAACATCGGATACATAAGCTACTCCTGAGATAGTTTTCAAAACTTCACGAGCCTTATCGAACACATCAATGTTGAACATATCGGCATCATTTCTGATGGCAGCAACCCAACGCTCGAGCCCTGACCCGTGATCGACATTCATCTGAGGAAGTTCTTCAAAACCATTGGTGGTTTTTTTGTACTGCATGAACACATTATTTCCAATTTCCATGAAGCGACCGCAATCACAATTCGGGTGACAAATATCTGAAGCCCACTTACTGTTCTTGTGAATACTCTTTGAAAGGTCAGGATCAAAATCATAAAACATCTCTGAGTCAGGTCCACCCGGTTCTCCCTCTGGCATGTTCTTAGGAACACCACTACGTGACCACCAATTCTTTTTTTCTGGATAATAAAAAATATGATCCTTAACATCGCCCGTCACCCTAATACCATCTCTTTCTGGGTCTTCTCCAATACCAACCACAAGGCCATGACTCTTAAAAAGTTCCCGCCACAGTTCGGCAGAGAATGTGTCTCTCGGCACCCCAAGAGACTCGTTCCCCGCGAAACAAGAAATGTAAAAATTGCGAAGATCAAGTTTGTATTCTTTAACAAAGAAGTCAAACATCCATGTAATTTGTTCCTCCTTAAAGTAATCGCCAAATGACCAGTTTCCGAGCATCTCAAAAAATGTCGTATGGCGGTTATCGCCGACCTCTTCGATATCTTGTGATCGGAATGACTTCTGTGAGTCCGCGATACGCTTCCCTAATGGATGTGGCTGCCCCAAGAGATACGGGAGCATCGGCTGCATGCCGGAGCCGGTAAAGAGTGTTGTGGGGTCATTCTCAGGCACAAGGGAGGCTGATGGGACGATAGCATGTCCTCTCTCTTTCATGTAGGAGAGGAATTTGGTGCGGATTTCATTAACAGTTAAAGATTGTTTAGACATTTGCTGATTATACAAAATTAACGCAACAAAAACAAAAAAGCTCGCCCCAAAGGACGAGCAAAACAAGTTGAAGGGCAGACTGCCTTTAGTGGGCGATTCGACCAATCAGATCTTGGTCTTCAAGCAGTTGGCTAAGGTTGTCGTGGTCGCCAGCAAGACAGCAGCTTCGAATTTTGTCATGTGGCATCGTCTGTTCCGGGTCAAGTCGTAAGAGTGTGTCGACGACTTTGCTGACTGCCGACATGTCAGAAGTTCTTCGCACAACACCAATCAAGGTAGTGTGAAGAATATGCGGCCACAAGCCACGCTCTACCGAAGCCAAGATGTCGAGTACAAAGCACGAGACACCCTGTTCGATATCGCTCATTGGACGATTACTCCCGACAACCATTTTCGCCCTAAGCGAGTAAGCAAGCACTGCAACAAGCGAGTTGTCGCATTCATACATTCTTTTCATTGCGAACCCTTTCTCCGATTTACGGAGCATGGCAAGAATACTACTACCTATGCACTAGTTTTGCAAAAAAAACGCGGCCCTTGGGCCGCGCACCTTCACGAAGAAGGCGGGGTGTCATTTTGTTGCTCTTTTCCTGGCACTTCTCCAGGAAGGAAAAGTTTGATCTCGTGGACCTCGACACCAGAATTCCTGACAGCGTCGGGACATACCTCTTTCCAACTACACCCGCCCTCTTGCACTCCGCAGTCAGGCGACTGACAGAAAAACTCTTGGGGTTCCATTGGGTTCTCCTTGTAGCTCGCCTGACGTGCGAACCTGACAACATACTACTCCTTTGCTTCCTTTTTTCAAAATAAATGAAAACAAAACACCAGAGCCCCCTCTGGTGTTTTGTTAAAGATAGATTTTTTGTTTGTGTTTTGACTATTGTAGTGATGAGTTAGAAACCAAAGCTTCCCATCATCCCCTTCATGCCGTGACCTCCACGCTTGCCATCCTTTTTTGAAGAGTATGCTTGCATAGTAGCTAAGCGCTTATCAGCTTGAGCTTGTGTGATGACACCTTTTGTGACGAGGTTCTGCAACTGTGTTTTCATTTCCGAATCACGTGCTGCTTTCATTTTGGCTTGTAACTGTTCTTCAGTCACACCCTTCTCTTTTGCAAGAGTTGCTAGGCTTTTACCTTCTGACCAAGCCGCCTTAACTTCGTCGACGGTTGCTCCAATCATGGCTGCCTGAGTCTGAAACATTTGAGAATGTTTAGTAGCTATTTCGTCAGCCGAGAGAGCTCCCATCATTCCGCCCATTCCTGGTACTCCCATTGCAGAAGCAGATATTGCTCCAGCTGCTGCAATTGTTGCAATACCGAGGAGTGCACGTTTTGTTAGTGTTGTTTTCATATGTATTCTATTTCGTAGTTATTGTAGTTAAGAAGGAAGTTCGCGCGAATCATTTCTCCCTTCTTGCTTATTACTACCTCCCTCGAAACATATTTATTTCATTTTCTATTTCTTGTTGAGGTGGTTGTGTTTTTATTCTTTCTTTCGCCTCTCTTTTTCTTTTTTCAAATGGAATATTTGGAGCATTCTTTATACCTACAACTATAAAATTACCACCAACAAAGCTACCAAATAAAAGAACATCATCATCTACCTCAGGAAGCTCTGTGTCCTTAAGTGATGTACTGGCATAGGCTTTGACCTCTGCTCCATCAAAAAGCTCAAGAGTAATAAACGTCGTAGAGGATGTAAGTACACTCCCCCTCAAAATAGTAATACCACCGCTTGCCCTAAGTGGAAGTGGACGTCTGTAAACATCAGACATAATAGTAATATCGTGTTCCCTTGCGTAGTCTCTTATGTACTCATGCATAGGTGTGAGACCGACGAAAAAACTAAAGATGACAGCGAGGGAGGTAGTAAAAAGAAGAGTGAGAGCAAGCGGTCTTCTAAAACTAAAAGAATATTTTCGAGACACCACCTCAATAACAACAAGCAATACGACGGTACAGAGAAGAAGGAGGAGTGGCACTGCTTTTAGTGTGTGAACAATAGTCATAAAGCCGAAAATAGGAAGATACATAAACCCGTACCGAGACAGCACAAAGAAGATGAGAGAGAGCGTAAAAACAACTGTCAAAAAAAGGAAGAAGAGGGCCACAACAAAACCAAAAGAGTATAGGGCAAGTCTCCATTTTGGAATCATCTTAATGTTGTCTCTTGTTAGGGATTCAATTATTTTTGTTTTTAGTTCTGTCATAATGGTTGATAGTTATTGCTGTCTAAAACTTTTTTGAGTGCGTCCTTTCCTCTTTTTATTCTAACCCCCACAGTCGAGGTTGGAATCTGGAGGACTTCTGCAATTTCCTCGTAAGACAAGTCATCATAGTAGTAAAGGATGAGCACTTCACGATACTTGGGAGAAATATTCTTAAGAGACGACTCTAGGATTCTTTTGGTTTCTTCTTTCTGCGCCTCCGTATCAGTTTCTTCATCAGCAAAAAGGTGAGGAAGCATCGTATCAAAATCAATGAATGAAACTTTTTCACTTCCCTTCTTCTTCAAATGGTTGACGCTCTCGTTATGAGCAATACGATATATCCAAGAGTTGAATGACCGAGAAGTGTCAAACCCTTGAAGATTGGTATACGCTTTTATAAAAATAACTTGAAGGACGTCAGACACGTCGTCGTTCACTTGAGTGAACCTCCTGATATATCTTGTCAGCTTGTCTTCGTACCGCTCAATGAGGACACCAAAGGCCTCCTTGTCTCCACGACAAACACGCTTGGCTATTTCTTCGTCGGTTGATTTAATGTCAGTCGTACTCATTGAGGGCTCGAATTGAGGGATGGAAGGAGACTCTGCCCCCTTCTGTTAGTACTATACTCCTGATACTTTTATTTCAAAATGTCCTCACACTTACTATAAAAAGAAAAGAGGGCGCGCTGCAAGCAGCGCGCCCAAAATCAATCAGAGGGCCAACAAGGTCCCCCTTTGGCAACTGGGTGCTCCGGCTAGAAGCGCACCAGTACTTTGTATTAAACAATATTACTCTATGTTTTGTCAATCTTTTTTCCAACTTAAAAATACTATACACTGTCACTTGTGCATACATAGGGGGTAACGCCCCCAGGAAGCACCGACCACGACAGAACATTCCGAGAGGAACTAGTAATCGTGGTTTTTGTATTGTCGTACGAAATATACTAAATAAGGGGAAACTGGTTGTTGATGTAAAAACTTCTCTTTGAGGGAGAAGTTTTTACATCAACAAATTTAGAATCTGAAAAGGGATAGTCGGCGTGCTTTCTAAAATTAGGACAAAATGATACATATAAAAATACAGAATAAGGAAGCGTGCTAGTTATTTACTTACAAATCTCTCTTTGAGGGAGAGATTTGTAAGTCATCGAATTTAGAATCTGAAAAGGGAATAGCCTTTGGCTACCCTTGTCAGATCCTAAATTCGATGATGTCACCATCTTTCACCACGTACTCCTTCCCTTCTGTTCGAAGTTTCCCTTTTTCTTTCGCTAGTGCGAAGCTCCCTGTCTCAACGAGATCTTCATATGCCACAACCTCTGCACGGATAAACTTGGTCTCGAAGTCTGAATGAATAGCTGCTGCAGCCCTCGGTGCAGTAGACCCGCGTTTAACAGTCCAAGCTCTTGTCTCCATCTCCCCTGTTGTGAGATATGTCTCAAGACCGAGTAGGTTGTATCCTGCCTTGATTAGACCGTCCACACCATTATCATGAGCCCCGAGTTCATGACGCATCATCTCTTTTTCTTCACCTTCAAACTCCTTAAGCTCGTCTTCGATCTTGGCGTCCACTATTACATAGTTAAACTTGTGTTCGTTAAAATATGCGATGAGTTTCTGGAAGCGTTCGTCATTCATCTCATCCAAATTCTTCCCGCCATGCTGCTTATTGAGCACATAGAGGAACGGCTTCATGGTTATCAAGTGAAGTTCTTTCACGAGCTTTTGTTCGTCATCAGTGAGTGAGAGACGATTCGCAAGCTTTTCATCCTCAAGATGAACTTTTAGTCGTTCAAGTATCTCTTGTAGTTTAATCGCATCTTTATCGCCCCTTTTCACATCACGTCCGATAGACTGAATACGCTTCTCTACTGTCTGCATATCAGCCAGGATGAGCTCCATATTAATGATCTCAATATCGCGAAGTGGATCAACAGATCCTTCTACGTGGATAAGATCTGCGTTCTCATAGATACGCACAACCTCGGCTATCGCATCAGTCTCTCGAATATGTGAAAGGAATTGATTCCCAAGACCCTGGCCTTCTGACGCTCCTTTTACAAGCCCTGCAATATCGACGAACTCAACGATAGCGGGAATGATTTTTTTAGAACCAGAAATTTTAGAGAGTACCTCAAGACGCGCGTCTGGCACAGGAACAACGCCAACTGACGGGTCAATGGTGCAGAATGGGTAATTATCAGCAGGGACACTCTTTTTGGTGATTGCATTAAAGAGTGTTGACTTCCCAACGTTTGGGAGACCGACGATTCCGATTGAGAGTGACATGTGGCAGTTATTAGTTACTAGTTTTTGTAGATACGCTAAACTAAATAATCTAGCTTATTCTAGCATGGCTTTTGCTTGTTTTCCATTATTTTATCAAAGAAAAAAAAGGGCTGCCCATTGGGCAGCCTCGCACTTGTCACAAGCGCGAACATCACAGGTCGACCCCGTGAAAAACAAAGTTTGGGCACCCGGCGGTACACCGGCTCTCTGCTGGGGTAACGGTGACCCCTCCCTCTGTTGCTTCGACGATGCGACCCTCGCTGTCGCGAGTGATCAATCCCTCGAAGTGCATCACGTGCGGAGTCACTACTGGCTTGACCACTGCCCTCGGTGTGGCGTCAAGGTGTGGGTAAGCCTCGCTCGACAACTCGCCCGCATACAACCGCGAGCAAAAGAACTTGTTACACATTTCTTGTCTCCTTGCAGCCCAAGACGTCAGACTGTTATCTCATACTGCCATAGAGTTATAAAAAAATAAAGAGGTGTCATGTTATTGGGTATGTATATTGGAATGGATTTCCAAAATAAGGCACCGATGGCCATTATTTCACTTTGCCTAAAAATGGAACCGTAAGACGAATCTTTTTCTTCACAACCAGCCTTGAACGATTCTCGACCGGGACATATCCTGCGCCAGCAAAGAGCTTGTTCATCTCTTTGTAGGTAGAAATATTCTTGCTCTTTTTTGCCGTTGTATTTTTTACCCCCTCGTACTCATCTACGGTAACCGGGTGAACAGCACAGATGATACCTACCTCACTCTCTATATCCTTTACGATTGAGTCAGTAAGCTCCTTGTAGGTCTTTTTGTAAAAAGTACGAAGTCCTGTAATATCTGCATAACACTCGTTCCTGTCTCCCTCTAAACCTTCTGGGGTGTATCTTCGAACGATAGCGTACATACGCCTAGAGTAGTTGATGAGGAATCCACTCTTGCCAAGTGCTGTTATTTTAATGATTGCTCTTGTTGATGACATGGTGATTATGATAGTTGGTTGTTAGTAATTAGTAATTGGTTAAAACATTTTTTAAAATTCTTAGCGGTACTTCCGGATGACTGCTTTTAACACTGCTTCGATTTTGAATGTATCACGATTTGGATATATTTTCTTGAAGGCCTTGTTAGCTGGCACGAGCACAGGTCTACCTTTTTCTGTATCGAGATATTTGAGTGTGTACTCATGATCGACAAGGGCGAGTACGATATCTCCTTTTCTGGGAGTCTTGCCTCTTTCTACTAAGACGAGATCACCTTCTAGTATTCCTGCGTCTTTCATCGACTCACCCATTACTTCAAGCATGTACGTCGACCCACGCTTGTCTATCAGGAAGTCATCGAGTGATAGTACGTCACTGACAACGTCCTCGTCAGCAGCAGTCGGGAACCCAGCTTGAACGGTTCCTAATCTAACGACTGAACCAGTTTCTGAAAGTTGTATCTTGTTGCCATCCTTTATCAAAAATCCTGATTCAAGTAGTTTGTTCACCCGATACGCGACAGTGTTCTTTGATGCCACCTGGAAAAGTTGTTTCATCTCTTCATAGGTTGGCATGCGCTTATTCTCTATATAAAATGTGGAAAGTATTTGTTCGTCTCTCATATCTATTAGCATAGTAGAACAAATGTTCTACATCAATAGAACAACAAAAGATTCCTGGGGATAACTATTAAAAACGTTAAGAGTTGTATGTTGTGAGCCGGGAGATTATGAAAATACAAGGACTATTACTTAAACTCTGAGAATATAAATTGTTAAACCCGCCGGCGCTGATGCGCTTAGGCGGGTTGGTTGAGGATTTTTTCTACTGTACTTCCTAAAACAGTGGCGGCCCAGCCGACGTCAGGCGGTGGCGAGCTTCTCGTCCGTGCCTTGGCCGGAGTCGTCGCCGGTGGCGATGTCGGACTTGAAGGTGATGCCCAGGTAGGACTTGCCCTTCTCGGTGGCGATCACCGCGTTCAGCAGCTCTTCCACGGCGGCGAAAGCCGTCACCACGCTGTCGTGACTGGCGAGCATCTGGCGGTGCAGGTAGCCCGGCGACTTCAGGCCGTAGTGGTCTTCGGAGTTGGCGAACGCGCCGGCGCCCTTGCTGGACAACTGGCTCACGACCTCGTCGATCTCGACGGCGACCGTCTTCATGCCGATCAGTTCCTTGGCCATGCCATCGAGGAAGTGGTCGAGGAAGGCGTCGCTGCTCGAGCCGAGGTGCGGGATCATCGACAGGAAGGCCTGCTTCAGGTTGTTGTCGGTCATCTGGCCGGCGACGTCCTTCAGGTACTTGATGTAGACGACGAAGGGCTGGCCGCTCACGCCGGTGGCGGTGATGTCTTCACGCGCGCTCTGGATCTTGTCGATTGCGATCGACGCCTTGTCGACGACCATCTTGGAACGCTGGGCCAGATCACCGATCGACGTGCTACCACGGATTTCCGAGTCGATCTGCGTACGCAATGCGGCGCCCGAGTCGTGGGCGGCGGCGAAGAGCGACAGCACGGCGGCGGCGATCAGGCCGATGTGCGCCTTGACCTGGGTCAGGCTCATGGGGTTCGTTTGGGTTTGATTCACGGGAAATTCTCCTGCATTGTTGACATTGTCTCGTGCGCGAACGCACGAGGAACGGGCAGTCGCACACTTTTTACCCGATGTTCGGGGTTTATGTAATGTGCAACTGGTTGTCAATACTAACACGCCTTAGATTTTTTGTAAAGTCTTATTTATTTGACTGGTCTTGCTACTGATTTTTTAGCATATAATTGGGAAAAGTAACTGAACCCTTGGTACATCTGACTCGACAATATAGAATATTCCGCCCTATCAAAAATGACACTATACACAAAAAAGAGCTGAGCAATATAGAGCAGTGCCGGCGTTGGCAGCACTAAGAGTATGATGGACAACATATACCAGAAAGTATATCAGGAGCCAACCCCTGTAACTTACTTATAAAGTTAAACCTTCCTGTTTTAGGAGTAATCTTTTCTTTTTGTAGTCAGGTATCGTCTTTTCAACCAGTGTCCAAAACTTTTCTCCATGATTAAACTCTTTGAGGTGGCAAAGCTCGTGAACGATCACATAGTCTGCAAGGTCCTGTGGCAGCAGTGCTATCTTATAGTTAAAGTTGAGATTACCTTTCTTCGAACAACTTCCCCATCTTGTCTTTTGGTTTCTAATAGTAATAGTCCCAAAAGAAAAATTATAGATGACATTAAAAAATGCAATTCTTTCGACGACAAGTCTTCGAGCACCTTCTTTGTACTTTTCATAAAGAGCACGCGATTCGCTCCTTGTTATTTGTTTCTGCTGTGCAGACAATGTGCTCCACTTTTTACGTATCCAGTCTATGTTATCTAACAAAAAAGCATCGAGTGTTCCTGGTCGAGCGTAGCGTGGTATGGTAACGCGGATATCACCACCTGGCTTTATCGTTATCCGTAGATGTCTAGCCTTACCACTCACTGTCAGTGTGTATGGCACTATCGTTCCATCTATCAAGAGCTCTCTATTCATGGTGGAGAGTGTAACACTCAAGGATACAGAGAAAAAACTAAAAGGCGGACATTTATGTCCGCCTTTTATTTCTACGTTACTTCGTTATTGAGCAAAAAGACCTTGGAGCTCTTTCTGATATTTTTTCATCACGTCGAGCGCTGCATACATCTCTGGCTTGCCCGCTTTCTTCAGTACCTCTATCTCTTTGGCTATCTTTGAGAAAAGTTCTGGGTTCTTTTCAACGGCAGCCTGAAGGAGTGCCGCTTGGTCTTTCGGTAAATTTTTGGTGCCGTGCTTAACAGCTTGCTTTAATAGAAATTCTTTTATCATACTGTAGTGCTTAGAAAATAGTGTATATCTACTGTGTCTTTACTTATTGAGTAACGGATGACTTGGCAACCTCAGCCTTGATGAGAGCATTAAACTTTCCGAGATCAAGTGGTCCCTCTAGTTTTTGGCCGTTGAGGAAAAATGATGGTGTTCCCTGAACTCCTAAGCGCACACCCTCTTTGTACTCTCCAAGAACCTTCTCTTCAAGAGACTTATTAGTAAGATCAGCTTGGAACTTCTGAGTATCAAGACCGATGGTTGTCGCATATGTCAAAATATAGTCGCGTGCGTTAAGTGCATTCCCCCACTCACCCTGCTTGTCATAGAGAATGTCGTGCATTTCCCAAAACTTACCCTGTAAACCAGCTGCTTCTGTTGCTATTGCTGCCGCAAGAGCGTTCTTATGAATTTGAGTAAGCGGGAAGTGACGATACACAAGCTTGAGTGTGTCTTTATTGTCATTAAGAACTTGCTTAACGATTGGCTCATAAGCTCCACATGCAGGGCACTGGAAGTCACCGAACTCAACGAGGGTTACTTTACCATCTTGCGCGCCTCGAACATGGTCAGTGTCAGAAATAACAATCTCTGTCACTTCTGTCGATGAAGGCCCTCCTGAATAAAAGTAATATCCGAATAAAGCAATAAAAATAAGAACAACAAATGATAGGAACTTTCCTTCAGTTGTCGTCACAAAACGTGGCAAGATATGTTTCATAATTAGTAATTATATACCAAGTAATATAACAAGTATAATTTTTTACTTGAAACTTATTAATATCCTTAATTGTTAAGACATTCTAGTCTTTCGGTTCCAGAGTAAACACATGTATACATGGTACGATCACTCCCCCAAACGTCTAAGACTATGACAAATTTGAACTGTGTAGTAGTACTGTCTTCTAAATAAAGATGCTTCAACTCTAATAGTTTGTGGACATATTTATCAACAATTGCTCCTTCGATTGCGCTTTTTATTTCACTCAAACTGGTGGGACCGTCATAATAAACCTGAATACTGTCACTACATCTACCATTATTACAACTAAAGCGTATGTTGTCATAAGGAAAATCAACTTTCTTTGCATTTTCAAAATAGGAGTTGGCGGTTTGGTTAAAAAGTTCAAGATTACGTTGCTCATCTTCAACTTTGCGAATAGTGGCATATGCGGCTGAGTTATCAATTAAACTTGTATTAAAAATTGGGTTAAAAAAATAAGTGAAAAATCCAACACCAAGAATGGCACAAGCGGACAAAACCTTGGCCGTAATGAGGCGAACCGAAATACTAACCTCCTTCAGGAGACTTATTGAAAAAAACATTAAAAATAGTATCAAGGTAATGTAAATATAATATCCGGAAAGATGTTTCCCTACTAGTCCAATACCTTGGTCTACCCCTCCTGGAGCACTCTTCCCTTCTCCGTAGATAGAAAGTCCGGAAAGACAAGCAATGAAAAAAATATTTAATAAAAATACGTAAAGTCTACGTAATCCACTTTTTATATTTAGAGCTATTATTATATAACCGATAAACCAGTACCAAGAAAAACAAAAAATGAAAATACCTAGCCAGCCCAAGGCCATAACATATAGACCTTCTGTAAATTTATAGCTTTCAAGAAAGACAGCAGCGTGGCCCGGCAAAGCCCTGTTAAGTAGTGTTATAACTGGCGAAAACAACAGAACAAAAAAGAGAAGGCCAAGGGTGGAGTGAAAAAAAATATTTATCTTTCTCAAATTTATTTTAGTATCCTCTTCAGACAAGTTGAGTGGTAATTTTTGCGAAGTATTTAAAATTGTTTGGCTCGTAAGAGGTAAATCTCTTACGACTTGCTGCGAACTCTCAAGAATGTTAGGAAAAGTATTTGGTGGCATCAAAAAATTTGAATACTATTATCATACTGAGTATACCACTTCTCTTACCAAGAAGACTTCATTACTTCAATACACATAAAAAGTGGTATCTCTTTCCTGGAGACATTTTCAGCTTTCTGACGCGGTCCTTTTTCACTTTCTCGATGACTCCCCCACTCTTCAAGCCGTGTAATTGCTAAACCATACCTAGCAAATGCTTTCACATACACCTGAAGAGGTCGGTGGAATGATACCGTGAACTTCTTGTCTACCTTTGACCCTGGTGTCATGTCAATCTTTATCTTTGATTCACTCATATACTCTTCCACTCTTCTATACTGTTTGTCCTCATGTTCATCGTAGCCCCAGTGAGTGTGCGTCGGATTGCGAAATGATGGATGGTTGAGAACAAGAAAAGCGCGTCCGTCGTCTTTTAGTACACGTGCGATTTCTTTAACGGTGTCAGAAAGTTTTTCAATATTCTGAATAGCAAGCACACACACGAGAACGTCTTGTGTCTTATCTTTTACCATAAACAAGTCGTGGGACGGTGTTGTAAAGTAATGTGCTTTAAACTTATGAGCGAGATTTTTCTTCTCAGCAATTGCAATCAATTCTTTACCTATGTCAACGCCTAGAATAAAGGCTCCTTTGTCAGCCAACATGCGTGAAAATATTCCCTGACCGCACGCAAGGTCAAGGACATGCTTGCCCTTTACATCACCCAACATGCGAATAAGATTCGGATGCACAACCTTCTCATGATACGTATCTCCCCCTTCCTCTAGATGCTTATCATACCAATTAGCAACTTTGCCCCAGGAAGTAGAGGCGCTAGAGGCTGTTAGCTTTTGACTCTTGGCTGTTGACTTTTCTTTGGCAAACTTATAGGTCGTTGTCTTTTTAAGAAAAGGTTTTGCCGCTCTTTGTGGTATGTCTTTTTCTTTTCTCGTCAAGTCTTTTTTTACGGGGCCATTAAATGTAGGTTTTTTATTCATAGGTGTTAATTAGTAGCATTGTAGCAAAAAAGCCCCAGAAGCACAGTGAATGTTCTTCGGGGCTTTTCTTTGTCAGACGAATCTGCAGTGTAGCAATCGATCACGAGTGGAGAATGGCGGTGTCTTCAGCCCAGAGTGAGGTGTCGTAAGGGAATCCACGCACTCGGAGGTCCGGTGAGCCGTCATCGCGGTAGATGTTCACAGGGACAGGATGTTCCCATCCTGGTTTCTCAACGTACACAATCACGCCGTCAAACGGCCGATCATCGATGAAAGGCACAGGTACCCCATCGAGGACTCGAGTAACGATGGAGGAGATCATGAACCAGAACACTCCGACTGGAAATGTCTTTGCATTCTGGTAATGGGAATCTCTGAACGGTACACCGAACTCGGTGAGTGTGCAATGGATACTCTGCACTAGTGAGATTTTTACCGGGGGCAGTAGCCCGATAAGTGACGGCTCGATAAGGACCCCCTTCAGTTCGAGTCCGTGGAGGCATGCTTTGCTCACTGCAACCCCACCCAAAGGGTCGACAAGGAACTCGGCCAGCTTGTGGATCTGGACCTTGGCTGGAAAAGAAAATGTTCTCATGGTTACAAAGTCTTTCTGTATCTGTTTTCCGCCGGCGGCAGAACCTGATTCAAAACTAACTCATTTTATAAAAAAAGTCTAATTCACTGTATCCTCTTCTAAAAAAGTTTACTTGGGTCGTTTAGCCACCTATCTTTGTAAGAAGATAGGTCTCCACGTTTCGTGACACCAGAAGTCGCCATATATCGCACGGTTCCAAAAATCGGCCTAGGGAACCACGCTCTGTCATGCACGCCTCCGATAGACCATGCACACCCGACATAGCCATTTGGATCACGTCCGTCTAATTCATATGTATCATTCAAGTACACAGCAATCCTCATTGCTTCTTCTGGAGAATTGGTCCACTCTAATATCTTCTTGGCCCAATACATTCGCATGTAACCATGCATCTTACCAGACTTCACCATCTGGAGTTGTGCAGCGTTCCACAACTGATCATGTGTCTCTCCATCTTTAAACTGTTTCAACGTATACACATACTCTCTCTTATCAGTTCTGGCCTTATTCAGTGTCATTTTTGACCACGAAGGAAAGCCATTTACTCGGTCGTAGTTCTCATTGTAATAACAAAAGTTGTCCGACAGCTCAGCGCGCACCACACACTCTTCGATAAAAGCAGCGACACTCCCAAGTTTTCCATTAGAACCATTCTGGATTGGGTCGAAGGCTTCTTCAATTGTTATGTCAGCTATTTTTAGTAACTCTACAATAATTCTACGTCTAGAAATATTGCCATGTGCGATATACGGTGAAAGGTTGCTCTGACCATCGGTGTTAAAGTTATTACGAGCCTCATCATAAGCTGCAAGTTTTTCTTCCAAAAAATATTTGAGCACTTTCCGTGCGCCTTTTTCTCCTGGAATAAAGTCTCCTATTCCTATAACAAACTCATCACAGACCACTTTCGCTTTTACTTCATCCCAGTTGACTGCTTTAACTGACTCTAAAAGTACTCCATTTTCTTTATGAACTTGAAGTTCTTCATGCTCTTCTAAAAACCCTGGCAACTTAGTATGAATCTTTCCTCGTATTGTACGTGCTGCGAACTCCTGCTTAGGTGAGGTCTCCCATACAGGGATACAGTTATGTGCGTCTACTTCATACAGAGGCACATTACTAGCATGCTGTAAAAATAGTTCTTTCCACTTTCTCATGAAGCGAAGTGGTAGCTGGTCGATAACTACAGCTCCAATATGTTCAGGGATTTTTGTAAACGTTGTTTTAGTAAATAGTCTTTCTTCCTCAAACGTAACAACTAGTGGGATGTTATTGGCACGTAGTTCCTTTTCTGCCTCAGCGAGAGATAACAACACCCAATCGTAAAAACGACGGGTTGCTCCTTCCCATTCATAATTCCAGATAACATAGTTAACAACGAGTTGTGCGCCTTTACTCTGTGCAAGCTCTTGCGCAAAAAGTAACGCATCATTATCATGCGCCCTAATATCACGACACATCTGATATACAACAGTGCCGCCATCATACGAAGCATCACTTAACTGCTTTACCCGAAGAGGATTAACTGACATGGGAAATAGTATACATCATATGGACGTTAGCCTTTTCTCAAAGTTTTAAGCAGGTGATTCTTTGTAATAGCAACGTTAACGGTCTGGCGGCACTTCGTAGTAACTAATCAAAAACTTTACCAACTTAAAGAAAGGATCAGTGAGTGTAGCAGACGCGTACTCGGCTCCTTTGGGGTGTGTCTGGAAAAGGAAAATAATAAAGCGTGGCTCATATGCCGGGAAATATCCAAAGAACGAGTGCAGGTACCTGTCTTCATAGTATCCACCTCCAGGTCGTACCATCTGAGCAGTACCAGTCTTCGCGGCAATAGAATAATGATCCATTTTGTACTCACCATTTTTAAGCGCAGTATCTACGACGTGTACCAACATTCTAGAAATTGTCTCACTGGTAAGCGGTGTAATAACCTGCTCACCTTCGTTGAATACGACTTTTTTTACCTCACCATTTTTATAAATAATACTGTCAGTAACATGCGGGGTCACTAGTTTGCCACCGTTACCCAATACTGCAAGTGCTCTCACAGTTTGAATCGGAGTGATTGCGATACCTTGCCCGAACCCTGCAGTTGCGTTATCAACAAAAACATTACCATCAATGTTTTTAATAAGGCCGCTGGCTTCTCCCGGAAGATCAATACCTGTCTCCTCACCGATGCCAAACTTTTTAAAGTATGACTGGAAGCGTTCTACCCCTAGTTGCTCAACCAAAAATACAATACCGACGTTTAGTGACTTATCAAGTATTGTTTGCATGTCAGTTCCTGGGCCACGAGGTTTGCCATCAAAGTTTCGTACTTTATATCCATTGAGGTCTCTAAAACCAGTATCGTTATAGGTAGTCTTTTCAGTAATGGCACCAGAGTCGAGAGCGGAGGCCATTGTTATTGGTTTGATGATACTCCCCATTTCATAAACACCTGAAACTATCTGGTTGAGAAAAACACTACCGTCCTTTACTTGAGAAAATTGGTTAGGGTCATACTCCGGAAGTGCTTCAAGTGCCAGTATCTTTCCTGTCTTTGGGTCCATGATGATACCTCCCACGGTCTCAGACTTCCATGCCTCTTTGGTCTCTTTAAGTGTAGCGTGGAGCATTCTAGCTGCTTCTGCGTCAATTGTAGTTACAACGTCGCCTTCTTGTCTGTCTTTATTAGAAACAACGTTACTTTCAATATCAGCAAACAACTCTGCAAAGAAGTTTACTGATATGTTACTGTCACCTCGAGCAAGGATGTCGTCATAGTATCGTTCGAGCCCATATTGCCCCTTTAGTCTTCTGCCATCGTTGCCCACAAAACCTAAAATCTTAGCGCCAACTTCTTCCTGCGGATATGACCTCTTGTTGTCCTTTACGTAGGTTAAACCTTTTATCTTAAGCGCACGCAGAGCATTCACCTGCTCCTGCGTTAGGTCCTTTGCGACTTCTTCATATGGGTCATCTTCTTTAGATGCTCTTTGTATGAACTCATCCTCATTCAAAGTAAAAACGGTTGAAAGCTTTTCATATACGCTTTTTGGGTCCTTAATCTGGTTAGGAGTAATCGCGAGTCGATATCTCGTATAAAGCTTAGCCGCTGGGACCAACTCTCCTTTATACTTAGAAAAATAAATACTTCCTCTGTCAAAATTAGCTGCCACTTGCGAGACATATTGCTTATCTGCAAGTGATGTGTAGTACGAGTGCTTCACAATTTGAATATAAAAAGCCCTCCCAACAAGGATAAGGGTTAGTAGTAACCAAAATAGCAGTACCAAGTCAATCCTATCAATAGACCGCCGCTCTTGGTCCTCGGTGAGTTGTGGTTCACTACTAACGCGCATATAGCACAGTATAACTTGCTATATCGTCTTTGCGGATCGCAAACGTAGCATTATCAATGCGAACAAACTTGCTTTCTTTTAACTCAGTTTCCGTTATTGACGAAACGCTATTAGCATACTCTCCTTCAAGCTGGCTAAGTAACGAGGACGCATCTTTTATTGCAATAAGGTTCTGCTTACGTTCTATCACGGAGAATATCAAAGAAAGGAGCACGGCAACATAGACGAGAGCCAAAACAGCAAGCGTCCCGGCCATTGTATGTATAATTCTTTCGTCTAGGTTTTTGTGTGTAAGATGCATGAAAACGTAATTATTTAAATTCTTTCTACGATACGAAGCTGTGCACTTCTGGAACGTGGGTTACTTTGTAACTCCTCTTCCCCTGCTGTAATTGGTTTTTTGGTTAGAATTCTTAGGGTGTCCTCGTGGGAGCGGAAACCGTTTTTGACAAGCCTGTCTTCAGTTGAGTGAAAAGTAATGATACAAGCCCGACCATTCGAACTTAGAACTTGTGGGAGCGCGTCAAGTAACTCTCGTACTCCTCCTAGTTCGTCATTCACCGCCATGCGAAGCGCTTGGAACGTCTTCGTGGCATAATGTGTTTTTCTGTGTTGATAAAGAATGGGTACTGCTCCTTTGATAACCTCAACGAGTTCAAATGTAGTATTGATTGGGCCAGCCTCACGTTTGGTGACGATTGCTCGAGCTATTCGTCTCGAGTAAGTCTCATCTGCAAACCCGTAGAGGATGTCAGCAATAGTTGATTCACTCCACAAGTTCACAATGTCATAGGCAGTCGTCATGTCTTCTTCTGGATGAGCCGCAAATGTCATAAGCAAAGGCTCATCCTTTAAAAAGCTAAATCCGCGCCCTGAAACTTCTAGCTCTTCAGAAGAAATACCGAGGTCAGCGAGAATCCCGTCTACGTGTGTAAGTTTGAGGTCTTTTAAAATTGACGGCAGGTACCGGTAGTTAGAACAGATAAAGTGAAGTTTTGGCAATCCTTTTACCTTTTCTAAATTCTCACGTGCCTCACGGAGTGCATCCTCATCTAAATCGATGCAGATAAGCACTCCATCTTCACCAATTTTTTTGGCCATCTCTATGCTGTGTCCACCACGATTCGTAGTGCAATCAACATAGACACCAGCTTCCTTGATAGCAAGACCTTCTAGACACTCGTTAAGCAAGACCGGAATATGGACTGACATGGTTTATAGAATTCCTAGGTCGCTAAGCTTAGACGCGAGCGCGTCCGCCTCTCCGTTAACTTTTGAAATATTAGTATTCCAAACATCTTCGTTCCAAAGTTCAACTCGCGAGTACATACCTGCAAGAACAACTTTTGAAGAAAGCTTAGCGAAATCCTTTAGCCCGTCAGGTATCACAATACGTCCAGCAGCATCAACGTCAGTCTCATATGCGTTAGCTAATATAAAACGATTAAAGCTACGACTGTCTTGATTACCAAGTCCAACTGTTGCCAATTTTTCTGCAACAATCTCCCATTCTTTAATTGGAAAAACAAAGAGCGAAGAATCGAGTCCACTTGTAACTACTACTTTTTTACCGAGATCTGTACGCCACTTAGAAGGTAGCGTCAGTCTTTTTTTAGGATCTAGGTCGTGAGTGTACTTTCCGATTAGCATAATTCTGTAGCAGGGATAAAACTGGCATATTTTGAGAAGCTCCCACTTCCCCCCACTGGGACCCATTATACCCCACTTGATATTAATAACTGCAAGAATAGGTGTGGATAGCGGGCTGAGTCCAGTTTTTAGTTACAAATTTCCAGTTTAAAGACAATACAAAAAGCGCGACCTTGCGACCACGCTCCTCCTTGTTGGTTGATTATAGGATTGTTGAGAACTTCAGTCTTTAAGCTCTCGGAAGTTCGCCATACACAGAGAGTGCGATCTTGCTGTGGTATCGTCCCAAGATTGTCGGGATAACGCACTCAAGTACTGGTTCCACTTCGCCCTGAGCCGTCATTCCATAGCGAGCATACGCTTCGAGGAAGTGTGAGGCGTTGACGACTGTGACATTGTGCCCTTTTCTCTTCTCGTCAAGCATGGCAAGCACCTCTCCGAAGGAAGGCGCTGGTCGGGGGGTGTAGGAAAGTACTTGCGCAGCAACGGACGGTAGCTGCTCAAGATACTCGATAAGAAGCTCGATGAGGGCATCAGGTGTCGTTCCGGCGGTTGCCAGAATAAGGCGTACTTGGTTGTCTGCCATGCACGCAAGCAACAAGTGCTCAGCTGTAATGAAGTGGGACCCCGCTTCGACGCAAGCTCTCGTCGACATGCCCAAAGCTTCTTCAAAGGTAATCACATGAACAAATTCTCCCATAGCAGTTTCTCCAGTCTGGTGTTGCAATTTTGAAAGTCTCATGAGAGACACATTTAAAACACTACACTGTTTTTTAAAAATAAAAAAGGGCCCCCGAAAGAGGGTCCAGAAAACGAATATATGTCGTGTGCATATGCCCAGTGTGGTGCATATGTTTATAATGTACAGACTCCATTTCGATTGAAGGAGAATGTTGAGCTTTTTTTCTTTTGCTGCAGTTGCGCCCTCCACACAAAGTATGTGCGGAGTCTGATGTGGCGCAGTGAGGGCACTCCCCGCACGAGATTCTTCTCTATGGCACTAGAGCCAAATCTTCAAACACGCTCGCTGTCGCGGTCTTCCCACCGCACAGGCTCTTCCTTCGCTGATTTAGAAAAACGACCAGTACTACACTTGCAGGGTCGAAACTCTAAAATCTTCATCCGCAAAAGTGCTCTGACGAGGTATGGTTGGAGCGAACAATCCTGAGAAACGCTCAAATCTCAGGATACCAATAAGGTTACCCTAATTTCAGAATACCATATAAATAAAAATAGTCAATTATTCGGATTATCTACTACTTTGGTTTAACAAGTGGAAACATCTGTGTCTCACGAATCGGCTTATCAGAAAAGAAAGCAAAAAGTCTGTCTCCGAATCCAAAACCACATGTTGGCGGCATGCCATGCTCGAGCATCTCCACGAAATCCCAATCTGCCATCATCGCCTCTTCGTCGCCTGCTTTTAAAAGTTCTTGTTGCTTCTCAAATCGTGCCCGCTGATCGAGTGGGTCATTTAACTCACTGTACCCACGACCAAGCTCACTCCCTGCCAAGATTGGCTGGAATACCTGCGTGGTCTTCCCATCTGGGTTGTTCTTTGCAAGCGGAGCTACAACACTTGGGTGGTTAATGAGAAACGCAGGGCCTGCGATATGCTTGCGGCAATACTTCCAGAGTGTATCAGTGAGGCGCTCACGATTATTGCCATCATGTTTTACCGACAACTCTTTAAGTTTGTTCTCAATATCTTCGTTGGTGACAGTATCAATATCAACCCCTGTCTGTCGAAGTATCTCTTCTCGATAATCAATCCTCTTCCATTCATCATCTAAATCAAATGTATGTCCGCGAGTAGTGAATGATGTAGTACCAAACACTTCTTTAGCTATCGTACGATAAAGCTCTTGGACAAGTAACATACCCTTTTCATAATCAGCATATGCCATATAAAACTCACAGTTAGTGAACTCTTGAAGATGGTCTGGGGACGACCCCTCATTACGGTATGCTCGCCCAATCTCATAGGTCTTAGGGAAACCTGATGCCATTAATCTCTTCTGCCATAACTCTCCAATACAGATACGCATGTACACCTCGAGATCAAAGTCATTGTGGTGTGTCTTAAATGGTCTCGCTTCTGCTCCGCCTGTTGTCACTTCAATTGTCGGTGTCTCGACTTCCAAGAAACCGTGTGAATCCAAGAAATTTCTCACTACTTTCCAGAACTTTGCTTTCTTAACAAAAGAATCTCTAAGCTCTGGATTAGTTAAGATATCAAGATATCGCTCGCGCATACGAAGCTCTTCATCTTGAAGTCCATGATATTTGTCCGGAAGTGGAAGGAGTGACTTTGAAAGCATCGAAATAGCACCCGCAAGTACACTGTGCTGTCCACTCTTGGTTGTAAAAGCAATCCCAGTCACTTCAATAAAATCACCTACATCAACATACTCACGCAAAAACTTCATTGTCTCTTCTGGTGACTCAGGCAACTTCACCACAACTTGCATACGCACTGTGCCGTCATACAGGTCGAGGAAAGCAATTGCCCCTTGGCCACGTGAGGTCATGACACGCCCTGCAACTACCACTTCTGTTTTGTTGCTCTCCAAAAGAATAAAATCTTTTTCTACAGTCTCAAGCGTGTGAGATTGTGATGTCTTACTTGGATATGCAGAAAGGCCGGCCTCTTCTAGGGCTTGTAGTTTCTTGAGGCGTGATTCGCGAAGTTCTTCGATGGAGGCCATAAAGTGGTTACTAGTTACTGGTTAATAGCTAATGGTGAAGATGCTTCACCAAGATACTCATATCATAGCAAATGAAGTCTATCTGGTCGATATATTTATAATGTTGTGAGAAAGCAAAGAGCGGCCCCTTCGGGGCCGCTCTTTCTTAAAACTAAAAACTGAGAACTGAACTATGCTATCGCAAGAACAGTATATTCAATATCCCCCTTTGGAGCTGCAACGATAGCCTTCTCTCCCTTCTTCTTTCCGAGAAGTGCCTGTCCAATTGGAGACTCGTTAGAGATCTTCCCTTCTGGGATGTTAGCCTCCTCACTTCCTACCATGATGAACACACGGTCACTCTTGTCACCCTTCTTTTGAACGGTAACAGTAGAACCAACACTCACGACACCAGTCTGGTGCCCATCCATAACGATTGCGTTCTTAAGAATAGTCTCAATGTGTGTAATACGGTCCTCGCAATATGCCTGGTCTTCACGCGCCTGGTGGTACTCTGCGTTTTCCGAAAGGTCACCGAGTGACTTAGCATACTCAAGCGCATCAGCAATCTCCTTACGACGAACACTTTGTAAATTCTTCAGCTCATCTTCGAGCTCAATTTTTTTCTCTTTTGTTAGATATTCCATATTTTTATTGATTAAAATGATATCACAAAAGTGATGTTTTAGTAATATTGACAATAACTTAGATTCATAGTACAATATAATTTGGCGCACATACTGACACCAACCTAAATTGAAGGATAGACATGGAAAACCTGATTTCGTTCTTCACTAGCTCCTTGTTCGTTGGGGGCATGATCGGCACAGCCGTCACGTGGCCCATCTTCAGCTGGCACGCAAGGCGAAAAGGTCGGCAGCACGCCCCTTTTGTCGCAACGATGGCATTCAGCGTGGTCATGATGACCGTGATCCAGTTGATTTACCTGAGTGTGTTCTGAATCACAGAGCTCAGAAGTTACCCCGCCGAAGCAAAGGACCCGGCGGGTTTGTCTTTTATAATTCTCAATTTTAAACTTAGTCACAACTTTGTCTGTTGTCTGTTGTCTGTTGTCTGTTGTCTACTTAGTATATTCCGTATTATCCCTCATCCACTCTATCGTATTCCTCGCTGCAAATACCGCACCTTTAAGATTAGTTCTCTTCCCCTTTTCCATGACCACAACAAAAGCATACCTTGGATTGTTCGCTGGGAAGTACCCGCTGATCCAGGAGTTAACAAGCGCCTTGCTTACCCCGAGCTCTGCAGTTCCCGACTTCCCAGCTATTTCGACATCACTAATACGGAGACCTTTTGCAGAGCCATCATCACTTGTAACAGCCATCCTCATCCCTTCCTGGATTACTTTTAAGTGTTTTTGATTGAGCCCTATGCTCGTTGAGGCTACTTCCAAGCGTTTAAGAACATGCGGTTGTACCAAATACCCTCCGTTAGCTATTGCAGCAACAGCTCTTACAAGTTCAAGTGGTGTCACCTGAAATCCGTACTGACCAATAGAGGAGTGGTATGTGTTACCGACGAGCCAATCTTCATTGAACACCTTTTTCTTCCACTCTGGGGACGGGATAACACCATGCTCTTCATCTGGTAAATCAATCCCACTAGTCGTAGCAAAGCCAAACTTCTCAGCGTACTTCTTGAGCCGCTCAATACCTAAGCCCTCTTGATCTTTGTAACCGCCACCTATCTGATAAAAATATTCGTCAGACGATTGTGCAATAGCTGCCCTCATATCAACATATCCGTGCGCTCTCCAGTCTTTAAATACAGTGTCCGGACCGCCGTACTTATTCTTAATAACAAGTTGCCCAGAACTAAAAATATTTTGCTCTGGAGTAATGACACCTTCCTCTAGTGCAGCATAAGCAAAAAAAGGTTTGACAGTAGACCCTGGAACAAAAAGTCCACTCACAGCTCTGTCTAAAAATTTTTGTTTTTTATCGGTCAGCTCTTCTGCAACTTCTCGGCTTTCTTCCTTGGTCGTCGCATTAGTAATAAGCGTGTTGTCATACTCGGGGTAACTTGTAACTGCCAAAACTTCACCATTATGTACATCAATAATAACTCCAGCCCCACCAGTAAAACCAACCTCTTGTGCAAGGTTTTTTATACTCTCATAGAGCTTTGCTTGTACTTTTTTATCAATTGCAAGAACCAAGTTCTCTCCATCAGTTGGATAAATCACAACGTTCTGAGCTTCCACCTCTTTAAGTGCCGTAACTTCTATAATCCGTTCACCTTTTACCCCGGAGAGTTCTGTTTGATATTGTTTTTCAATACCATCTCTTCCTATATATTCCTCTTGCCAAAAGACGCCACTCTGGTCACGCTTCGGGTAGCTCACGTATCCCAGAAGATGAGAAAATCCCCCCTCTTCTATGTAGAGCCTTTTTGGAATGTCCCCAGCTGGACTTACCTCTCCAGTAGTTGATGAACCATATGTTGAGCTATTCCAGGCGAGAATTTCTCCATTTCTGTCAGAAATTGTTCCTCGGAGCGCAAAGAGTGGAATTTGTTTCAAATGATTGTTATCTGATTTTTCTCGATATACCTCTCCTTCAACAACTTGCATAGAAAAAAGCCTGTAAGAAAAACCAAACGTCAGCACAAGCGTACACAAGAGCGCACCATAAAAAACATGACTCCCAAGTGGACGTTCTAGCTGGCCTTCCATCTGGTTAGTATCAAGAGAAGAGAGGTTTTCTGAATCCAAAAAAACATCTTCTGGGTCTATTTCGTAGGACGCGGCTTTTCTAGCGCGTCGAGTAGAGATATGGCGCAATAAGTTCATACACTACCACTATACCACAAACCAGTATGGTCAAAATTGGGTATCGTGAGAGTGAAAAAAGAATATCAAGCGCGCACGATAGTAGAATGAGTGTGGTATAAAATATAGTTTTTGGTGTCATGTAATTTTACCGCTCTTTCTTCTCTATGTAGTACAGCGAAGAGTTTACTGGATTGTACTCTCCACGCACAAGAACCCTCCACGATGTGTCTTGGTCGTTATTAAACACCTGCGCCACCTGACCGAGCACAAATGACTGGTCGTTTCTTAGTAATATCTTCTCACCAACAGCAATATCCGTGTCTCGTACAATGTTTGCAATATAGTGACCACCTCTACCTTCTAAGGTTATGTTGATTGATGAGGAGGCTGTCACTCCTTCAACTTTACTTCCAAAACCAGAGTAAAGCTCACAAAGTGACGTTTTGGCGTACACCTCTTTTATCTCACAAATAATCTGCCTCTTCCTCAGGTACACCTTATCGCCAATACCGACATCATCACTGTACCCTTTTGAAAAAATGACCGTTGAGTATATTTTAGTAACATCTTGAGCCAAAGAGGACACTATGATTGGTACACTATATCTAGTTGATGACGTAGCAATATCTCCTAGGAGACCCCTAAGCTCTCGTAGTAGCAACTCTTGTTCAACAGACTTATTCTCTAAAGTTTCGAGCCGTAACTCAAGATTCTTTTTCTCCTCTGTAAGGGCGCTGCGTGATGAGAAGTAAACCCTAATAAAATCTGGCACCAAATATACTCCACCACTAAGCTCAAAAATTCTTTTACTAAATGGCGCTGTGACACCATAGAGCGCAGGCCTAATACTCGGCCAGAAAAAAATAACCACGAAAAAAATAACCACGAGCCCAATGGTCCATCCTTTTTTATTTCTTCTTTCTGTCCTATCTAAACGATATGTCATCCGTGTTTTCAACTAAGACATCTTTATAGAGGTCGATGTCTTCTAAGATTATACCAGTACCTCGAGCAACTGCAGTTAAAGGATCGTCCGCTACTGTTACAGGTACTTTAAGTTGCATTTCAAGAAGCTGTGGTAAATGTTTAATGAGAGCGCCGCCGCCAGCTAAGGTCATACCTTTGTGCATAATGTCTGAGAGGACTTCTGGTGGGGTAGTTTCGAGGACTTCTCGGATTGCTTCAATCAGTTGAGCAATAGATCCATACATCGCATCTCTAATATCTGTATCAGTAATGACCGCTTCTCTTGGAAGGCCGGTTACTAGGTCTCTTCCTTTAATGCTTAATTCTTCACCTTCTTCACCTGGGAGTGCCGAACCTATGGTCATCTTAATATGTTCGCCGGTCTTTTCTCCAATAAGCATCTTGAACTCGTCACGCATGTACGCGATGATGTCTTCTGTTAACTTGTCCCCTGCAACCTTGAGGCTCTTAGCTCGCACTACGCCCGAGAGCGCGATCACTGCGACGTCTGTTGTACCTCCACCAATGTCTACTATCATACTACCCACCGGTTCATGTATCGGCATGTGAACACCAATAGCTGCAGCCATTGGTTCTTCTACGATATAGACCTTACTCGCCCCTGCCGACTTAGCAGCGTCATACACAGCACGCATCTCCACATTTGTTACTCCAACTGGTATACCAATAACAACTCGTGGTCGGAAAATTTTACGATCAATGTTGTTAGCTTTGTTAATAAGATAACTAAGCATTTCTTCTGTCACCTCGTAGTCAGAAATAACTCCGTCGACAAGCGGTCGAACGATACGAATGTGAGACGGTGTGCGCCCCATCATGTTCTTGGCTTCTATACCAACAGCAACTACGCGATTAGTCTTCTGGTTAAGTGCGACGACTGATGGTTCATTAATAACAATCCCTCTCCCTCGTAAGTAGACAAGTGTGTTCGCGGTGCCTAAGTCAATACCGATATCATTTGAGAAGCTCTGTAAAAACCGCTGTATCATGCGCGTATTCTAACATGTACAACAAAAGTAGTATCTCTTTACAAAAAGAGAAAGTATGTTCTTAATAATCACACCTACCTACTGACCCAGCTTGCCATCGTTGTAGAGGTCAACATTCGTAAAACCTCTCTTTTCTAAAATCTCCTTCGCCGCCATTGCTCGAGCACCAGAGGCACAATACACCTCAACTTTTTCTTCAAAGTCCACAGGCATTTTTGCAGTAGCAATATCGCTAACAGCAATATTAAGAGCGCCTTCAACGTGACGATCATTGAACTCTTCTTCTGTACGTACATCGATTATCATAATAATCGAGTATATCAAAAGCAATAGCACGAAGCCAAAGGCTTCGTGCTATTGCTTGTTACTAGTAACTAGCGACCAGCAACTACCTCTTCTGTTGTTTCTTCCACTCATAGAGAGTCACAGCAACTGCATTTGATGCGTTCAGTGACTCACAGTCCTTCTCAATTGGAATCGATAGCCTAAAATCACTTGTTTGTTCGGTTTTTTCTCTTACTCCTTTACCTTCACTTCCAATAACGATGACAGTTGGACTGTCGAACTTTGCATCATGTAGCGAAGTGTCGCCGTTACCAGTGAGCGCGTATGTCCAGTACCCTTTTTCTTTCAAGTCACGAAGTGTAGTATTGATGTTGCCAATCTTAATAAGAGGAATCGAAAAAATAGTCCCTGCTGAAGTTTTGGCAACTGTTCCATTAACAAGCGCCTGACCATGTGATGGCAAAAGTACACCATGTGCTCCAAACGCAACAGCAGATCTTATAATAGCTCCGACATTGTGTGGGTCTTCAAGCTCATCAAGAAGAATAAGGCAAGGAGTGCTAGACTTTTCACTCACCAAAAAATCTTCAAGTGAAACATAGAGTGATGAAATGTCTACAAGTGCAGCCATCCCTTGATGAACAGCATGTCTTCCGACTTTACTTGAAATCTCTTCTTCAGTAAGTTTCTGATACGCCACCCCAGACTTTTGAAGGAAGCTCACCATGGCTGGTTCATCAGCTTTTTGCTTGGTGATATACAACTCTTGTACGAGCGACTTTCCTTCTTTTGTTTTTCTCGTCAAAGCTTCCATGACTGGATGCTTACCGTAAATATACACATCGTCTCTTAATGCCATACAGTTAACTTAATCTTAGGTTATTTAACTTCAGTAAATGTAACAGTGCTAGGAATATCAAAAGCGGTCGCTGGAATAGACGCAGTTACGCAAGAATATGATCCAATATCTTTCCCATCAAATGCGTACGTAGCTGACACAGGTGTCTGTGAGTTAGGTTGTGTGTTCCCTGTGTTAATTTTTGCCTTCATGCCACTAGGCATCATGCTAGACCAAGTATATGAGTAGCCGTCCTTTGTGATCACTGATGTTTCTATATTTTTTCCTTGCACTGATGTAGAGAACTTGGCGCTTATATCCACACCTTTAATGTAGACCTTACCTTCTGTAGTTACCCCCATAACTGATTGCTTAACAGTACACTCATATGAGCCACCTTTTTTGACCAAGTCCTTAAATGACATATCCTTTTCAGTGAGAGTTGCACCCTCAACACCACTATCTGACGGCATTTCTTTTTCATTAGTTGGTTGAGTGGTTCCCTGCAAAGCCTGCTCCTCTTGTGCCAGAGTTGCATCATCTTTCATAAAATTAGTTGCATAATATGCCCCTCCACCTACTACACCCACTAACAAGATCGCTATAATTGATTTTCCTAAAATAGTCATAGTAGTTACAGTATACCATTCTTCCTTTTATTGTACGTATCTCAGATATTCTCTATATGTCTTTTTCTATCTCATTGCTTGGAATAAAACGTAAAGTGGCGTGTAGGTTTAGTCTATCGTTCCAAAATGTACACATCTTGATTGAATCCTCCGACGCCTATATATTCGACGGGTGCTTTTTCTCCCCTTTTAAACCGCAAAATATCTTCATACGGCTTACAGTGCATACAGCCAGTCTCACCTTTTAGACAATCGAACTTCTTCGCATCTCGTGCTCGCTTTACCTGTAGCGCTACATCATACACCGCCTTATACGCATCATCGTGAGACGGCAGTGTTTTCTCTGTTGTCGTGTCTGTCTCTAGGTACCAGTAACTAGCCTTCGATACCTTTCTTTTTTGAAGAGCGTCGCACAGGAGAAGGTAGATAGGAAGCTGTAGTGACGATTCTTTCTCTTCGTGTTTCCCTGTCTTAAAGTCAATAATGTGGAGAGTGTCGTCCGGCAAGTATTCTATCCAGTCAACGAGTCCATTTAAAATAATATTATCATCTTCTGAAAGATAAAAGTTACACGGCATCTCTCCTTTTGGAAGTTTGATACGTTTGTTAATCAAAAAACGCGGGTTATCAATGATGGTCTGAATCATCTTACTTCCTCTTGCTTTAAAAGCGCCCTCCTCTTCATCGTTTAAGAATCCTCCCTTCTTGCCAGAGACTTTCTCCCACTCTTCGTTGAACCATTTTTGCAAATCTCGATTCATCCGCTCCTCTGATGGATAGTCACCCAAACCTTCAGCCACATTATGCACTGCTATACCGAGCGACATATATGGCGTCACTATTGTCATCTTTCTGTTGGTCTTTGGATCCTTGTAAACATTGTGAAGGTAGTACAGACGTGGGCACTTAATAAAGTCCCCCATCGATGAGTGTGATACCCAAGTAGCAGTATATTTGTCTGGCATACAATATGATTGAGTATAGCAGAGTAATTCTAGACCATGTGGCAGATGTAGTGTAGGATGTATCCTGTCCCTTGAAAGGAGGCCCATATGACGTCACCAACCGTCTCGAGGCGACCACTCCTATCGAGGATCGCCAAACTAGAAAAACTACTTGAGGAGCTTCCAGAAGCTGCCGACCGCGCAGAGAGAAGCAAACGAGCCCACTGGAAAAGAGTACTTAGAGGAGTGAGGCGCCACATAAAGAAGATTGAGGGTAGCGGGGACACCTGCACACCACTCACCCTTCTTAAGTTGAGCGACACGGTCATGAGGAAACTCGCTTCCTACAAAGTCGTTTCGCTTGAGACGCTCGGAAACATTGATACCTCCTCATTGCGCACCACTCTTCGTGGGCAACCAGATCGCTTGGTGAGTACCGTACTCGTCAAGCTTCACCCGGATTCGTCCGGCCGCTAGTCCGTCACCTTGTGTGGCGGACTCCTTGTTTCGCTATGGGTCTTTGTGTTTTCCAATTTTGAAATTTGAAAAAATATTGTAGAGTGTGTGAGGCATGTCGCCAAATAATCCAACCCTGAGGAGGTCTCCCATGGGAGCCAAAGGAATCCGAGTCATCAGCGAGCGCGTCATGCGCAGCCATCCCGGCCAAGCCGCGGGAAGCGTCCGCAAGAAAAAGAACAAGGCGAGGCGCATAGAAGAGCTCCACGCCGAAGCCAAGAAGGACGGCGTGGACGTGGCTACGGTGAAAAAGCGCCGGCAACAGGAAATCAACAACCTGCCGTCGGACGCCTGGATGAGGGCACATGTCCGATCCTCTCCTCCGCCCGCGCGAAGGTTGGGCTGGTATTGAGCAAGGGGGTCCCTTGTTTCAGCCGAAGGCCGCCGCCAGGCGGCCTTTTTCTACACCTTACCCGTCAACAAATCTTCCTCAAACCTTTTTATACCTTCGAGACTTTCTTCGTACCCGCTCACATCAGGAAAGTCGAGCGACACAATCTTCTTGTAAACAATAGCAATAAGCTCGCGTAGTTGTTTCTCTTCTTCTCTTGTTGTCGAAAAATCAAGCGTGAGTGTTTGCACCTTCATGCCTTCTTCTTCCTCGACAAACTCAAGTGAACCATCTTTCACCGTGTATCCTTCATACGTACGTGAGTGCTCGATGAGAAGTTTATAGAAGAGCAACTGATGTCGATAATGATGTAACTTAATTTCGTCATAGTCTGTGAGCTTTGGTTCTTCAAATGACGAAAATCCCTTGCCTGTTTTTAGATCAACCACTGAGAATGTTTTCTTCTCGACTTCAACCATCTTATCAATCTTTCCAGTGATATATGCACCATCTATCACGACTGAGTCGTGTGCAAAGTTGGCTTCTACTATTGCGTTCCCGTCAAAAGAATTCTTCGCGAGTTCATAATACCTCTCGAGAACTTTCTCGCCACGCTCTCGTAACTTTTCTTCCTCATGCTCTAGCAGTCTTCCATATTTAAGTTCTCGTCTGAACACATCGAGCAACATAGAGAGCTCAGGCACTTTCTTCATCTTAGTACTAAACACCTGACCCTCTTCAAGAGCTTTGTGTATCGCTGAGCCGTACACTCCGCTTGGTGTCTTAGACTGTGGGAAGCGCAGAATATTTTGTTCTAGAAATTTAATTGGACCACCTTTAGTTACGTCTAAGAAGTTACTAAAGTGTGTCGGTGAAAGCATGTACCCCTCGATCACTTTTTTAAGAAGGGCGTGCTCATCCTTGGCAAAAGGCGGTGCGTGATATGGTGAAAGACCAGCAGCAATATGAAGGGCAGACTCCCCCATTTCCATCACCTCACCCTTAGGTAAATTCTCATGTTGCAGATATCTTAAAAGACTCTCGTGATGAGTTAGGTAGAGCGTATGTCGTGCGCGTGTTAGTGCCACATAGAGTAGTCGAATGAAGTCATCTTCGTTATCACCCGCACTCGCGAGTGGAAGATTGCTCGGGAAGCTAATCTTACTCCCCCGTCTACCTCCAGCCCACACCGAGTCATTAAGTGAAATGATAAACACGTACGCAAACTCAAGCCCCTTAGCACCATGAGATGTGAGCAGTTCAACCGAGTTCTCGTTGTGTGCGAATGGTGTTGAGTTCGTTAGTGGAATGTTATACGCCACATGCATATCAACGAAATCTCCCACATCGTGCGCCTTAATCATCTCACCACCTCTCCATTCACGGAGAGACTTCATAAACACTCGTAGAGAAGACAGAAAGTGAATATATTTACTCGGAGAATGTTTAAGTACGTCTTCACCAAAATAATACGTCTTATATGGTGATGTAAATGGAGTGGTGAGCGTTAGAGTGCTGTACGACAAGAAATCCTCCTGTTCGTCCGCACTCGTTAGCGGCATATCCTTACTGCCAATCAAAGTATCGAGCAGTATCTCAAGTGGTGTTGTCTCGGCAAGCACCCCAAGCTCCGTCAAAAACTGTGCCACATCCCTCACCTTCTCATCTCCTGAGGCGTGCATACTGGCGAGCCATGAGATATGTTCTCGTTTTGCCTCTTCGGCTATCTTCCAAATAGTGACCCGGTCAAATCCCCAAAACGAAAATGAAAGTATCTCTGGAAGAAGCTCATCGTGAACATCATGTACATTGCCCACACTTGAAAGAAATCGACAAAGTGTAATAAGCTCGCGAACATGCTGTTCATCAAACACGTTCTCCTTTCTGGTATAGGTATACGGTACACGCTCGTTGTCGAGGTACGGGAGAAGCGTTGTGAGCCCCTTATGCTCACGACTAATCACCGCTATCTCTTTTGCTTCTACACCCTCTTCGAGGAGTTTGTGTATTTCTTTTGAGACATACACAAACTCCTCCTCCTCTGTCCTAAATGAGTAGGTAAAGATATCACCCTTTGCAAGAGTCTTGTTTTTGGCCACAAGATCTTTTCGTATTTCTTTATAGTGATTCTCAAGACGATTCACTCCCTGAGTAACGACCACTCGTGCAAAGTCCAGTATCTCCTGTGTTGAACGGTAGTTTTCGGTGAGTACCACCACTTCAACATCTTTGTAGAGTTCTTTAAATGAGTGAATGTTTGAAATCTCTGCTCCCTGGAACTTATAGATAGCTTGGTCGTCATCTCCTACGACACACACATTCGCTCGCCCCTCATGTACCTCGTTACTCGAGAGCGCTTTAACGAGTGAGAGTTGCGCGTTGTTCGTGTCTTGGAACTCGTCCACCATAATATAGTGATACTGTTCTTCGAGTTCAGCTCGAAGCGTCTCACTCTTAGAGAGCGCCTCCACTACCTGGAGTATCATATCTTCGTAATCAAAGACGCCCTGATCGTAGAGTGCTTTCTGATACTTTTCGTATACGTCTCCCAAAGCATAAAGCTTGGGGAGTGCTAGATACTCCTTAAGGGCACGCACACCGTTCTCATCTTTCCCAGTGTAGTCACTCTTCCATTCAGACAAGGGTGTATTCTTCTCCTTCACTTCGGCCTCACTTATTGCTGATTCTACGCTCGACGCCAGCACCCGCGAGAGATTGGTATTAATTTTTAAGAAAGCATCTTTCATCAACTCAAATTGCGCGAGCGAATCCTTTCCTATACGCTCAGGAAGATATTCATCGAGCACTTTATGAAGAGCATCGTAGCTCTTAGCGTTCTCATCAAGAATCTCTTTAAACCTTGCCGGGGTTAGACCTCCCTTTTTTATATCTTTTATTCTTACCTGGCATTCCTTAAGATATGCGTACCCTCGCTCTGGGTGATACGCACCTAAAATGTGCTTGTGCGGCAGTCGCTTAAAGATATCCTCCAGTATCTCGCTTTGAGTAAGGTCGCTCGCTGGCTTAAACGTAATATGGTCAAAAAAATATTCTGGGTACCGACCAATGACGTCCGTACAAAATGAGTGGAAGGTATAGATAGCGACACGGAACGCATCAGGCCCGATGAGTGACTCGAGACGCTCTCGCATATTGCGTGCTGCAGTCTCGGTAAAAGTGAGACAAAGAATGTTCGAGGCTCGAGCATTTCCACTTCGGAGAATATTACCAACACGCAGTGACAGTAGTTCAGTCTTACCACTTCCAGGTCCTGCAATCACCATCACTGGTCCTTCTATTGTGTCTACTGCTTTTTTCTGTGCATCATTTAAACCTTCGTATCGCTTTTCAAACAACTGGTTATAATCGAGTTTTTCTTCTCCTGACTTTTTCATCTATCTAGTATACGACACCTTGACGAGGGTCAAATGTTAATGTAGTTTTATTGTAGTTAAACAACCGGGAGACGTCATGTTAACCAAACTAGACGAGAACCTGATTGGGTTTTCGCAGTGGGCAATTCGCCAAGTGGAGCTGTTCACCACGATCACTAGGAAAAACATCATTAACTCGACACTCATTCTCCTGTTTTTGGTGCAGACCTACCTGTTCGTTTTCCACCTTATCAGGTTCAATCTGCTGGTACTGGTCATGGTGGTTGGCCCATTCACCAAAGAAGCAATCAGTCTACTCATTGCGTCTTGGATAACTGAGCGACCAGGTACATTGCCAAGAGCAATCAATGAAAGAAGACAGACAAGGCTCGTCATTTTGTGTCTAGGAATAGGACTGCTGGCGGCTGTGTTTGTTCCAGTACTTCTTTTGCTCTCACGGACTAACGAAGGATTCTTTCAGCCAGTAACTGCGCTCATCCTGTGTCACATGATGCCAATCATACTGGCGGCCGTGGCAGAATATCTCCTTTGCACCAGCTCGCTACCTCCCGGGGAGAAAGTGAAAAGGTTAGCCGAGAGAGAGTTACGAAACGCGGTTCCTGGAACAGCGTAAGCTGACAATGTCTGAGGCCCGCAATTGCGGGCCTCGATTTTTTAAACTAACTTGAAAACTTTTAAAATAATTCTTTTTGTGGCGTAGGCTATATCAAGCGGTAGCGCTATAAGATACTGAGCGCTTTTGAGAAATGGATTACTTATTCTCCTTAGCGCAAGACTGTGCTCGTACCATACCGTAAAGAGCGCAATAGAAAGTACAACAGTAAACTTAGCAAACTCACTTATATGAACATCTGAGAGAGTTTCAACCAAAAGCGCAAGACCAACGAAACCGACAATGGCGTACGCTGCCTGAGGCATACCTTTATACTTGTGAATCAACTTAGAAAGAATCGGTGTTATAAAGAGCATCGAAATAACACCTATACCTACTCCGAGCATGACGATGTATATATTTTCTGAAAATGACACAGCCGATATGACGTTATCAATACTAAAAACTATATCTGCAAGTGCTATCTGGAATATTACACCGCGATATGTTGTTTTTGGAGTAAGTGATTTGCCTTCTTCTGTGACAACTTTTCCAAGGTGACTTATTGCCAAATAAACGAGATACAGCCCACCGAGAATCTTAAGCCACACATTTTGGATAATAATAGCAACCAAAAATAATGCGATGATTCTAAAAACGGCACCAAGAATGATACCAATGCGTATCGCTTTTTTACGTTTCTCCTCCGGAAGAGACTCAGCGAGGGTCGCGTTGACGAGTGCATTGTCAACCGAGAGTAGTACTTCGATGATAAAAAGAGAGATGATGATAGAGAGATATGTTTCCATGATAAGTGATTTATAGTTACTAATTGCTAATTGCTAATTGCTTAAATTGTTCAGTACACACAACGAGACGTATAACAAGAGGATGTTCTTCGCCTAGCTTTTCTCTGATAATTGCGAGAGCTTCTTCTTGGAACCAAACCTTGTTCCTAAAACTAGACGGGAACCTAGAAGTGAAAGCTTCTCCTTCGCGCTCCATATCAATAATAAAACCCTCTGTGTTGTGTATTTTATCTGCCACAGAGACAAGCGCGCTTTCTCTACCTCCATCTTTTAGAACTTTAAGGTATGCCTCCTTTCTTTTGAGCCACGGCATCTGGTCATCTTCCTCTTTGTTGGCATCAAGTGGTTCAGTGACGTGTGCAACAATTTCGGCAACACGGACACCAAAGTCCTTAACTAAATCGTCATAGCTGTACTCTGGCACATCCTCAAGCGAGTCGTGCATAAGACCGGCAATAATGACATCTTCGTCGTCGGTCACAGATGAGATGAGTGCAGCGACCGCATAGAGATGACTGACATACGGTGTATTATCTCTGTCCTTACGAACCTGGTTTCGGTGCAAATGAGACGAACGTTTTATCGCCTCGTTGATTCGAGGTGTTAGTTGCATAATGAAAGACAGTATATAGTTACCGGTTACTAGTTGCTAGTGGGTATGTAAAAACTCCTTTCACATTTAACACATGATGACCTTTTCCTAGTTGCGTCCATTTGAGCAAATAACATCGTCTCCAGTCGCCAGAAACACCTTTATGTATATAAAGTAAACACAATGCATTGTCTAGTTCGTAAAGATTGACAGTACTATATAAATAGTGTATAATATAAAAGGTCTTGTTTTTTCTGAATTCTGCATCCCCTCAACTTTTTTTGGAGGTCCAATGAAATCATTTCTTTCGGGGGCGATCGGACAGGTACTCCTTTACGGGGGTGTCACCTTCGGAGGCACGCTACTGTTCGCACTCGTCACACTCTCCGGGCTTCTGCCTGGAAATGCGCTCGCCGTGAAAACGTCCGTTGGCGCTGGTCTCATCATGGGGCCAATCGTGGTGGTGGGCATCCTTGCTACCATCAACCGCGGCAAGGTCATGGCGTTGACCGCCAAGACCATCGCCTTCCTGGCCACGGGCACGGTCATCGTGCTGGCTCGTTTCCAGGCTGAAACGACGTTCGGTGAGGGACTTGGCGGAGAACTCTGCCTGTTCTCCACCTTCCTCCTCTTCTCGCTGGTCGGCCTGACGTCGCTGTTCACAGTGATCAACGGTGTCGTCTACGGAAGTTCCAACGGCGGGAAAGAGTTCTGGCAGCGACGCAATGTGCCCTTCGAACTGGCGTTCATTCTACCTGGGTGTTTGCTTGCATTCCCCCTGGTGACACTGATCCTCTTTGAAGCGGTTGGCAAACAACCCGCAGTCCTCGGACGCTTTGAAGATATGTTCGGACAACTGACCACCTACTGGCTGGTAATCAGTCTGAACGTCGCAGGTCTGGCGGGAGCAACTCTCCTCATGATTGCGGTGGGCTCCAGGCTGTACTACCGACCGTGGTTTCAGTTGGGGAAGGGTGACGGCGAGGCATCGCTCATCACAACCCTGTGGGTGTTCTTCATCGGAGTCAAGTCCACAACCTTCCTGGTCGGATCCTACCTGCTCGTCCAAAAGGCGGGCATGAACCTCTGGGTTCAGCAGGTCGGAAGTGACACAACCCCCTTCAATCTTGGGCTCGGCTTCACGGCCGCAACCCTCCTCGTCACCAGCTTGGTGGCGTGGTGGAAGGTAAGGACCTACGTCCTTGAACCCTGAGCTCAAGGACCAACAATACATGAAAGGAATCTTGGGATGCAGATGCACTCCCAAAGGCCCGGCTTAGCGATAACATCGCGGCCGGGTTTTTTAATTCTTGCCCGGTGATTAATTTTTGATTAATTTTTTATAAAAGAAAAGGGCGACCGCGAAGCGGCCGCCCTTTTCTAGAAACATCTGCAAAGAGGTAGCTACTTTGCGACCACCTTCTTTGGTTTCTTTGCTTCTCTTTTACCGTGTTGTTCTTTTTTTGCCATATGATAAAAGTATACAACCTAAAACACCCTCTAAAGTAAAGAGTAAGTGGATAACACGACCCAATGACGCCAGTATTATTTGCAAAGCTTAGAAAGTGTCCGACCTGTTGCTCTCGCTTCCGCCTCAGTTGCAAAGTACACCTTGTTTTCATCTTTTATTCTCCCTGCCCCCTGACACCAAGAATAGGTGTATGTCTTACCAGACTTGCTCGCAAATATCTGTGAAATTGGTTTCTTTTCTAAATCAACGATATCTGCACTCTCAATATATCTAAGCTCTCCATATCTCTCCATCTCTTTTTCCTTCAAATACAAAAATGCCAGAAGCAAGATACCTAAAAGCAGAAAGAGGGCTATAATATCGTAGAAAGTAAGCCTCCTATTGATATTTCTTAGAATATCTTGTATACTATAGGCTCTAATAAATACCATAATCTTGTAGTAATTATACGCTATGGCAACCCGTAAAGCCGCAGGTTCGGCAAAAAACCTAACTGACAGCAAGCCAAAGTACCTCGGTACTAAGCTTTATGCTGGAGAAACAGCCTCATCTGGTGCTATTATTGTTCGCCAGCGAGGCGCTAAGATTACCCCTGGAAAGAATGTTGGCATGGGCAAGGACCACACACTCTACGCTCTAAAAGAAGGAAAGGTTTCTTTTTCTGAGAAGAGACTTACTCACTTTGATGGAAGCATCAAGCGAAAGAAAGTAGCGAACGTGAACTAAAATTAAGTTTTAAGTTTTAAGAAATACAGAAGAAAAGCGTAACCAAAGGTTACGCTTTTCTTCTGCTAAAAACTGAGAACCAAAAATTTAAAACTGGATTAGAGGACTTGTACTTGTATCTCAGCCATCTTGTCACCTTGTTTAATCTCTACAGAGTGAGCGCCGACTGATTTGATTGGAGAGTGTATTGTAAGCTGCTTCGGGTCAACAGAAAGATGTACCGCTTCAAAAATTGCATCAGCAATATCAGTCTCGCGAACATTTGCAAATAGCTGACCTTTACCGTCATGCTTTTTCCCTCGCACCTCAACCGAAACAGATCGCAGCGCTTCAACAAGGGCATAAAAAGTGTGCATTGACGTTTCCTTTTGTCTCACCTTAGCATCTTCTTTTGCCTTCCATTTTGCAAGTTCTCCTGTGGTTGCCTGAACTGCGTCCCCTTTCCGAAGAAGTACATTAATAGCATAGGCATCCGCGACTTCTTTTACCTCACCACGCTTCCCAAGTTTGGCCGTATCTTTCAAAAGAATTACCTTCATATGGCCTGATTATATCACATCTGAGTTTTAAGTTTTTAGTTCTTAGTTTCCAGTACAAAAGTGCGCCCCTTCGGGGCGCACTTTTGTACTGCATTGTTTTTCTGAAAACTTACAACTGAGAACTAACCCTTACATCTTCTTCACCACCTCAAGTGCCTTCTCTAGTTGCATATCCCTGATTGAACCATCTTTTGCTTTCATCGTGGTCGTAGCGTGCACTTCAAAGTCTGGCACAATCCCCTGCTCTGATATGTTCACGCCATTTGGTGTGAACCATTTTGCAATTGTCACCTTAAGTGATGCGCCTCCGTCTAAATTGATAAGCTCCTGTACTGACCCTTTACCGAAGGACTTAACACCAACCACTTTTGCTATACCATGATCCTTAAGTGCCCCGGCTAAAATCTCTGAAGCTGAAGCAGAACCGTTGTCTACGATAACTACAACTTTGGTGGTAGCAGGTAACCCAATAATCCCAGTACTTCGATGGTTGACCTGTGCCTCTTGCTTTCCTTGCTTCTCTGACACAACAACCTGACCTTCTCTTAGGAAATAACTTGCCATGTTAACAGATGCTTCAAGATATCCTCCTGGGTTGCCTCGCAAGTCAATAATGAGTCTCTGTAGACCAGACTGAACAAAGTCATTCATTGCATTACGGAAAAGGTCTGGCGACTCTGCCGAGAAGTTGTAAAGTCGTAGCACGAAAACATCTGACTTCTTTTCGGTATCGATTGTTGGGATCTTAATCTCCTTGCGAATAATCGTAATATCATTTGTTGTTTTTGCTCCAGAATGGAGTACGGTGATCGTAACTGGCGTGTCTAGTTCTCCACGAATGTATGTCACTGCCTCTTCGCTTGTCATTCCGATGACACTCTTTTTATCTACTGCGGTTATTATGTCCCCGGACTTAATCCCTGCTTTCATGGATGGAGAATCCTTGAGCGGCGCAATGACTACAATGTTTCCATCCTTCATGCCAACAGTCATGCCCACGCCACCGAATGACCCTTTAACATTCTGTGCAAAACTCTTAGCTTCCTTTGGTGGCATAAAGACTGTATATGGGTCCTTGAAGCTCTCCACATATCCTCGGATAACACCATACTCTAGCTCTTTCATTGTAGGTAATGTAGAGGATGACTTCCAAAAGACAAACTTGGAATCAAGCGTAGATCTAACTGTCTTAAAAAGCTCTGAGTCGTAACTTGTGGTCTCCATTGCTTCAGCTTTTGAGCTCATGCCGTTACCAACCAAAAAACCGATTGCAAAAACTGCAAAAATAGAAGTACCAACTGCTATGCTTTTAAGTGCAAAACGTTTTGAGGTGAAACCTTTGCCGGTAAAGTGATGTTGTAATTCTTTGAGTAATGTCATAGAAGCTTAGTATACAATCTCTATGATAGAATAAAAGGGACATTGTATGAGAAACACTATTCACCTTTATAATACCGGATCAAGAACTGTTGAGCTTTTTACACCATTACACGAAGATGAGGTTACGGTCTATTCGTGCGGGCCAACGGTATACCATTATGCCCACCTCGGGAACTTACGAGCGTATATTTTTGCTGATGTTTTAAGAAGGACGCTCACCTACTCTGGTTACAAGGTAAAGCATGTCATTAATATTACAGACGTCGGGCACCTTACTAGCGATGGGGACACTGGTGAAGACAAGTTAGAAAAAGGGTCTAAAAGAGAAGGTAAGACAGCGTGGGAAGTTGCTGCTTTTTATGAGGAGGCGTTTAAAAAAGACTTGAGGGCGCTGAACATTCCCCTCTCCTCCTATATATTCCCTAGAGCGACTGACAACATCGCTGAGCAGATAGCCATCATCACAACACTGGAAGAAAAAGGATACACCTATACCATCTTAGGTGACGGTATTTACTTTGACACTAAGAAGTTTGAGCACTACAAAGACCTCGCACATCTTGACTTAGACGGGCTCCGCAGTGGTGCACGTGTTGAAGAAAATGTAAGTAAGCATTCCCCTTCTGACTTTGCTCTCTGGAAATTTTCACCTGAAAACGAAAAGCGTCAAATGGAATGGGAATCACCGTGGGGTCGAGGCTTCCCTGGGTGGCACATCGAGTGTTCAGCAATGTCAATGAAGTATCTCGGCAACCATTTCGACATCCACACAGGAGGTATCGATCACATCCCAGTACACCATACGAACGAAATAGCACAGAGCGAGTGTGCCACAGGAGAAAAATATGTGAACTACTGGATGCATGTGAATTTCTTACAAGACAAGACAGGTAAGATGTCAAAATCAAACGACGACTTCTTAACCTTGGAAAGCCTTGTCAAAAAAGGCTACGCTCCTCTCCTCTATCGATACTTCGTGCTCACTGCACATTACCGCAAAGAGCTCACCTTTACCTATGAGGCATTAGACGCCACCAAGGTTGCATATAAGAAGTTATCAGAAATAGTGTTAAGGAACAGAAATACTCCCGGGGTTGTTATAGACATGTACATGACACCGTTCTTGGAAGCACTTCGTGACGACTGCAATTCACCTGAAGCGATAGCACATATCTGGAAAATGTTAAAAGACGCAAAGGAAAGTGAAAGTGATGTAGCAGTCACACTTCGCAGAATGAGTGAAGTACTTGGTCTTGGTTTGGAAAACTTAGAAGAAGAAAAAGTTGTAGTCCCTTCGTCGGTTCAGAAGCTACTTGACGATAGGATGACAGCAAGAAAAGACAAAAACTTCACAGAATCTGATCGTCTGCGAGACGAGATACGCAAGCTCGGGTATATTGTCAAAGACTCACCAGATGGACAAGAGGTGGTGAAGATCTAGATTGTTAGATATTAGAATTATAAATAACAGTATTGTGAAGGTCATAGACAGTAGAGACTTCTCCGTCATCAGTCAACTCAAAATCCAACCTCTGACTGTCTGTCCACAGTTATCCACATTTCATCCCCTGAAATGACCACACTGCCACTCTATTTCATTTGTGTCTAGACTGTCTCTTTTTGTACACTCGTATACATGTTACCGCTTAGTCAACTACAGTCATCTTCAAAAGGTAAGTCATACAAGAAGAGGAGCTATTCTTCATATGACAAAGCTGACGCAACTGAGAACCCGTTTGCAGGAGCACGTGTCCCTCCACAAGATCTAGAATCAGAGAAGGCGCTCATTGGATCACTACTTCTGTCATCTGATGCACTTTTTGATATAGCAGACCTCATCAATCCGCAAAGTTTCTACGCCGTTAAACACCAGATTATATATGAGACCATCGAAGAGCTTGTAAACAACAAAGAGCCCGTTGATATTCTTACTGTATCTGCCTCTTTGCGTGCGAAGAAGGTCTTTGATCAAGTTGGAGGAGCCCCTTACCTATCGGACCTCCTCGGTCTCGTTGGGTCTGCAGCTAATATTAAGTACTATGCTCAAATTATCAGAAAGAAAGAACTTCTTCGTAAGCTCATTGAGGCCAGTAACCATATTTCAGAAATCTCTTACGAAGAAGAGGAGTCTCTTGAGGGTATTCTAGAGGAGTCAGAGAAGACAATTTATGAGATCACAACCAAAGGTCAATCGGCTGGTCGTCTTATCGGTTTTACTGAAATGATTGATGAGACCTGGTCTCGTATTGAAAAGTTAGCTGACAACACAGGAGGGATGCGTGGTACACCAAGTGGATTTAAAGACTTAGATAGTAAGCTCTCTGGGTTTCAGCCATCAGACCTCATTATCTTGGCTGCCCGACCGTCCGTCGGTAAGACGTCCCTTGCGCTGGACTTCGCCCGTAACGCAGCAGTCAAATCAGGTATCCCAGTTGCCATCTTCTCTCTTGAAATGAGTAAGGAACAGCTTGTTGACCGTATGCTTTCTGCCCAATCTCAAGTAGATGGCTGGAAACTCCGTACCGCGAAGCTTTCACTAGACGAAGAGTTTGAGCGACTGCAAAATGGTATGCATGAGCTCATGAAGGCTCCAATCTATGTAGACGACACCGCAGCTAACTCTATCCTTAACATGCGTAGCACTCTCCGAAGACTACATTCTGATAAACCTATCGGACTCGTTATTGTGGACTACTTGCAGCTCATGAGTACCGCAAAAAGTTATGACAGCATGGTTAACCAAGTGACAGAAATCTCTCGCTCACTAAAAGGGCTCGCCAAGGAATTCAACGTACCTGTGATTGCTCTCTCTCAGCTCTCTCGTGCGGTTGAAGCACGTGGTGGCAAGCCTCGACTCTCTGACCTTCGTGACTCAGGTTCCATCGAACAAGATGCGGACGTAGTTATGTTCATCCACCGTGAGGACAAGTACGGTGAGAACACTGACCGTAAGAACATTGTAGAAATTCTTATTGAAAAGCATCGTAACGGACCAACGGGAATGGTTGAACTTTACTTCGATGATAAAAAGACTTCCTTCCTCTCTATCGAAAAGTCAGAGTTCGGCGACTTCTCCATTCCTACTGTTAAGATACCTGAATTTTAAGCATAAAATTCACATCATAATTACCAAATTCTGATGCCGTAATTTTAAGCGTAAAAATCACATCATAATTACCAAATTCTGATGCCGTAATTTTAAGCGTAAAAATCACGCCATGAATTAGCAAATTCTGACACTGAGTTCTAGATACATCAAAAGGTGGCCCGCCGGCCACCTTTTTCGGCACACGTCTTCAGCTGTGGCAGATGTAGTACTTGTTCGCCACCCTGTCATAAAGCCCATGAACCGAGGTAACTTTGCCAAACCGGTTCTCAGGCAGTTCAGCATCGAAAGCAGCCTGAGCGATGTCTGGGTCGAGGTAATAAAAATCTTTTACCACCCGACCAGAGTCGCCACGGTTCAGACGAATCTTGTAAAGAAGCACTGCCTCAAGTTCCGCCACTTGAACTGGTTGAGTCAATTCCATTTTGAAGTATCTCCTCTGTGATGTCTGCGAAAGAGCAACCTTGCTCTTTTTCTACAATATCATAGTTTTGAAATCAAACACAAAAGCTCTATCTTTTATGTTAAAATGATGAACATTATCTATGAACGGCGCAGACAAACTCTCAGAACTATTCATGCGATTCCCTGGAATCGGACCAAAACAAGCAAAACGTTTCGTTTACTTCCTTCTTCGTGAACATTCACACTACAAAGAGCAACTCATCAAAGCGCTCGAGGACTTAAAGTTCACCGGCAAACAATGTGAGCGATGCTTTCGTTTTTATGGAGATGCACATAACACAGGAACATCACTATGTGACATCTGTTCCTCAGGAGGAAGAGACCCTTCTCTCCTAATGATCGTAGAGAAGGAGCTCGATTTAGATGCAATAGAGAAGACGAGTTCTTATAACGGCCTTTATTTTATTTTAGGAGGACTCGTACCGCCACTTGCTGACAAGCCAACCGAAATCATCCGCATCCGCGAACTCACCTCCCTTATCCATTCGCTGCTTTCAACTGAAACGATTAAAGAAATTATTTTTGCCCTCCCTGTCACAGACTATGGCGACAACACTCAGGAATATGTCCAGAAAACGGTAAAACAGATAGTGGGTATCGATAAAGTAAAGTTGTCGCATCTAGCTCGCGGGTTATCGAGTGGACTTGAGATTGAGTACGTTGATAAAGACACCTTTAAGCAGGCGCTGGAGCGCAGAAACTAAAGGCCCAGTTTTTAGTTTCTAGTTTTTAGTTCTAAGAAAATACAAGGCACACTAATGATACAAAAGCGCGACCTAAGGTCGCGCTTTTGTATTGAAAACTTAGAACTGAAAACTTGAAACTGTGCTACTACTTAACAGAATCAACTGTAAGCTTCATGAACGGCTGTCGGTGACCGTTACGCTTGTGATAACGAGACTTTGCTCGGTACTTAACGACCATAACTTTGTCTCCCTTACCAATCTCTGCAATGGTAGTAGTTACCTTAGCGCCCTTAACAAAAGGAGCACCGATAACTGTAGTCTTACCATCATCAGTAAGCACCACATCTGTGAGTTCTACCTTATCCCCAACCTTATAATCTCCAGTGATTTTTTCAACAGTAAAAGTTACGCCTTGTGCGACCTTGTACTGCTTTCCACCTGTTTGAACGATAGCTAATGACATAGTTTGGCAATTATACACTTTTTTACAAGTTAGCGCAAGTGCCTATCATTGACTATATATCATAAATATTGTATAATAAAATAAGGTGCAAGTTTTTGCACCAAAAGAAACAAGGAGAACCCCTTTGGAAAAATTGATTGCTCTCTTGGCCGTCACCATCCTCTGGACGGGATGCGGCCTCTTAGGTCTCGTACTGGAGAATATTGCAAAGTACAGTACCCTCCGAGCCCCTCCGCTCGTTGAGACGTCCGAGCCTGACCGGTTCGATGAACATCTCAGTCTCGGACCGATCTCTCTGGCTTGGGGTGCAGTTCAGCTGGGCATCTCGATGCTCAAGAGATAGAAACCTCCCGACCAGGAGAATCCTGTGGCAAGCCCTTTCGCCTCGCGCCAAGCGAGGCTTTTTTATTTGTTCACTAATCCTCCTCAAACGTTGGCTTATCGAGCAGCGTCGGCTCAATCCCAGTGTCGTCCCCTGTAATACGGAAAACATCTTTATCTACTTTCTTTAGCTCCTTATATGCCGCGTTGTAGTGATTCACGGATGTACCGAGTGTCACCCCGAGCTTCTTCATATACTCTTCATATGCACCAAGATGACGTCCGAGTTCCTCCACCCTCTTTTCAATATGCTTAGCACTCTCCTCTATTTTGAACGCCTTGAACCCAAAGAGTACTGATTGAAGATATGCGTAGAATGTCGTAGGCGAAACAATGATAACTTTCTTTTTGTTATACGCGTACTCGATGAGGTTCTGAGTGTTCACCGCACCACGTGCCACTTGATTGATAAGAAGGTCATAATAGATACCCTCTGCTGGAATAAACATGAAAGCAAAAGGAAGCGTCCCCTCCTCTGGTCGAATATACTTAGACGTCTCGTCAATTCTCTTTTGGATATCTTTCTTAAACTCAGTCTGGTAATAGGCAACGTCTTCTTCGTCTTCTGCATTCATGAGTCGTTGATAGTTGTCGAGTGAGTACTTTGCATCTATCGGAATAATCCCCTCCTTAGTATGTACCACAGCGTCCACCACTTCGCCATTTTTAAAGTAATACTGCATTTCGTACTGACCTGGAGCGAGCATATTAGATAAGATAAGCTCAAGAGATGCTTCTCCTAGGTTTCCTCGCTGCTTCTGATGGGTAAGCACCTTCTGCAACCCTTGCAGCTGCTCAGTCATAGAGAACACCTGCTTGTTCCCCTCCTTTACCTCAGTCAGCTCACGAGTGATCTCAGATATGAGGCGATTGGCTTCTGAGTTTTGTCTGTGTATCACCTGGTGCAAGTCAGACGAAGACCTTTCAAGCTTATTCTCGAGAGTCCCACGCAATCGCTCAAGTTGCTCTTGTAAAATCAGAAAGCTGTTATCATCTTTTGACTGCTTGGGGTTCAGTACTTTAACGAGAATAAAGAGCAATAAGATAGTGCTCAAAATACCAAAAAAGATAGCGATAAGGACTGGGGTTGTCATAGATACAAAGAGTGTATCACGATAAAAACTATGCTAGAATCTTACATGCGCATCAGTGGCCCCTACCGTGGTACGCAGTGGCCATCATCACAAGCGTGCGGCAGGAGTTCCCACCTCCTGCCGCTTTTTTGTATCATCTGCTTGTCTTTTTATTGAAATAGATTTAAATGCTATACTGTTATAACTATGCAAGAAACAATCAAAGCCGAAATCAAGCCAGCAATGATAGCGAAGGACACAGTCCGTCTAGGGACGCTTCGCCTTATCTTGGCTGCATTTACTAACGAACTCGTAACACAAGGCCGCCCACCGACAGATCCTCTTTCTGACGAAGACTGCATGAAGGTGATCAAACGTCTCGCAAAGCAGCGAAAAGACTCTATCGACCAGTTCATATCAGGAGGTCGCCCAGAACTCGCTGAAGATGAGAAGGCGGAACTCGCAGTTATCGAAGGATTCCTTCCTGCTCAAATGTCAGAGGCTGATATCGAGGCACGTGTAGCTGCTAAGCTAGCAGAGTCCCCAATCGATCCAACTAAGAAAGGACAGTTCGTAGGAACCATGATGAAAGAACTAGGCGACACAGCAGATGGGGCAGTTGTTAAAGCTGTTATCGACAGACTCACCACTTAAGACATTTTCTCAACAGTCACTAGTACGCATCTATATGAGCGGCCCAGAATCATTCCAAAATAACCCTCAAGCTTCTACTCCGTCACCAGAAACTCCAAGGTTTTCACCTGAAGAGTTAGGAAAAGCTAATGAAATTATTACGGAGGCTCGAAGTTACACTGGTGGATTTGGAGTAAGATTTAACAGAGCTGCTGAGTCTCTTGGTTACACTGGCGGCTACAAAGATGTACCTGAGCGTATAAGAAGTGCAGTATCTCACTTAGCGAACGAAGTAAGAGCAAGAAGAGTAAAAGAAAAGAAAGAGGCAGAGCTAAGGAGAAAAGAAAAAGTAAGAGCGTCAGAAGAGGCGAAGGAAGCGAAGAGGAGAGCCGACGAAGCAAGTGCCCTTGCAGAGCAGCAGCTTAGAGACGCAGAAGAGGCAGAGAGGTCGTTAGATATCGCTCACGCGCTAGAGCTAGAAAATGACCCACTCACTCAAGCAGTCGCAGAATGGGAAGAAAACTATTTGCTCCACCCACAATTTCGTTATGCTCACGGCGACCCTGAAATAGACCCTGGCATTCTACTTGGACCAAAAGAGTTTGATGACAGCAAGTCAACTAAGTAATCTTCAGCAATTGGACAAAACTGGATGTTTTTATTTGACTCACCAAACTTTTAGTGTCATAATTTAAGACGGGTCCATAACTCCAGGAGGAAACATGGAAACAGTACTCTACACGCGCGAGTCTTTGTCAAACATGAGGCTCCCAGACTTCATGGAACTGGCCGAAGAGGTCCTTGGCAAAGGTGAACCTGACAGAATCCTCGACGACAACCTTCGCTCGAGGGCCATTCTCGAAAACAAAGTCTGGGAAGCTCTGCCGAGTGACCGCAAGGGCAACTCGACCTAAGTGAGTCTCGTTTGAGGCACAAAACAGCAGCTTGATCAAGGCGTCCCTCGTGGACGCCTTCGATTTCCTTTTTAATACTACTCTAGTTACATTTAACAGGTATACCAACCCTAACTGGCTGTTGTGTATCGCCTTGGATTCTTGCCTGTTCAAATATAACTGCGCACTGTGCTCCGTTTGGCGGTAACTGGTGTGCAATAGTCACCTCAAAACGTGACCACCCCGGAATAGACCAAGCTCCAGTTGCTCGGACCTGAGATGTGCCAAGAACCATTCCATCTTTATTTATTACAAGAACATTAAATGTTCCATTTTTATACATTTCGTTTCTGGCCTCTCCAATAAACGTGAGACCCCTGCTGATGTTTCCTCCTTCATATATTGAAAGGTTACGAATATAGAGACTACGGTTCGGCTGCTCAGCTTGTGGTTGCTGTGCTTGTGCTTGTGCCTGATTTGTCCCACCATTTGAACCATTACTATAGGAGTAACTGACAAAACTTGCTCCCGCGTATGGGCTCGAGTTGTCTATAACGCCGTACCCATTGAATTCTTTGCCATACATAACTGGAGTAGTAGATGCATATGGGGTAGGCGCTGGTTTGATCATATTAGAGTATTTTCTCGGTGAAGGTAACAAGTCTTGCTTCCCTTCTCCTCCAATTAGCTGCTTCACCTGAGAAAAACTAAGCGCAGGAAAAAGCAAAGCAACAAGCCACCACACAAGAGCAACGAATATTGCGCCGAATGCTAGCTTAAAAAAGAAACCAATAAGATATTTTATGACGTCCATGTATTCCTATGATACGTTATTTCTCGCCATTGCAGGAGTCAGTTGCCCACAGTCCCTTACTTCCAGCTTTGGCCAAATTTTGTAGTTGCCTAAACTCTTTTTGATACAAGTACGGTGTAAGGTACGTATATTCGTATGCGTACCCTTCGGCAATCATTTTTCTATTGACCATTTGTCCATCCTCTAGATACACGTATGCCAAGATACGGTTATACGTATCTCTATACCCTTGGGTATCGTCATACTCAAGGCGAACTATCTGGTCCGACACTAACTCTTTCATCCTCGTACCAGCCTCCTTGCCAAAACATTCAACCTTGCGGCGTGGGTCAACTGTCTCCGGGGTGTTAATACCAAGGAGCCTCACTGACTCCACAGTGTCACCCATGACGACTTTTATTGTGTCTCCGTCGATAACCCTATCTACCTTATAGTATGTACCGACTGTGTTTACGCTCTTTTTTGGAAGACCAATATCGATAACCCCGGATGAATCCGCTTCAAAAATATACGCAGCTATCGCGATAACTGTAAAAATAAATATAATCCTGTTTTTGAGCTGAGTAGTACTTTCGGGAATCGCTGACATAAGAAAAGTCTAGCACACGTTTGGAGCGCTTACTTTTCTAGACAAAAAATAAGTAGCGATAAGAAGAAATATGAGGCCGATGTACCCAATTTCTTGCCCTTGATAAGGGAAAACTGAAAGCATGGTAGAGAATCCAAAAAATCCAAGGACCAGACTAAGGAGTGCCGTACCACACGCCGCACACCCAATACCTAAGAGCGCGAGCACAAGACCAATGCCGCTGTAGAGCCCACTTTTGAGCAACAGTTCTCCTCTTGTCTTCATATAGACATATGCAAGCGCTAAGTTAATACCAGCGAGCAGTGAGCCTAATGTAGCCAATATCATCGTGCTTACAGTAAATGCATTCCCAATATCAAAAATAGTAGCAATAGCGAGTGATAGCTGCCGTGAAAAATTAAGCGAGTTAAGTTTAAAAACCTCTAGAGCTGGTCCTCCGTTTTGCGAGAGTAGTAATAGGAAAAGAAAAAGAGAAGAACTTAGGATGATGACAGACACACCGTCTTTTCGTGACATAACCAAACGTAGTCCGTATAACATCTCCTTCATATGAATAAAGTGTAGCATGAGACCATACGGTAGAGATTAGATGTTAGACATTAGACTTTAGAAAATGCGACCACTCTTAGTGGTCGCATTTTCTTTCTTATCCTAACCGCTGGCTGGCTACCTCTACCTTCCTCTAGAACAACTCATCGCCGACCCTCCTGGTCTCCATCAAGTCGTCCAACTCTTCGATTTCTTTTTCTATCGCTCTTTCCCATTCTTCTGGAGAACTATTAGCTGCGTGCAATTTAGCTTTGTAGTTGATATAGGTAATATAAATAAGTTCTGGATTTTCTGTAACCATGAGGGTAAAATCTGCCTGCTCTTTCTTGGTTAGGTACTGGAGTCCCATCTCAAAAGCCCTCAACTCTTCAAAAGTGAGCTCGGATGCTTCTAACGCTTTTCTTAATTCTCCAGTGATAGCCATGAGATATTGTTTTTGTCCTTTATTTTCAAGGATATATACACTCCTACTCTCGCACAGAAAGACCAAGGTGTCAATGACAGTTGTTCGCTATTCTGGAGTACTCATCACACCCAAGTCTCTCAGTACTGCTGTCGAACAAAGTGCAGCCATCCGCACAGCGTTCTCTCCAAAGTGGGTTTCGTAGTTTTTCGATACATCCTTCTTTACTGCCTCCTCTAGGGCTACCCCATACTTTCTCTTGGCGAAGGCATCAAGCGTCTGAAGTTTTTCGTTTCGTTTGAGAATTTCAAGCAGTTCGCTGTCTCCTCTTGCACGAGGCCCCTCTTGTCTGACTGCTTCTTTAAATTGCGGTGTGTTTGGGGCTGTGTCTTTCATGACGTGGTTGCGATAGTGTTTTTTATAATTGTTTATCTCAGTGATTAGTAGCGAGTATACCCCTACCACTTTCACTTACGCAAGCGATTTTTTTGTGTTGTTGTTAAAAATAATTGAATATGTTAGACGTACTCGCTACAGTGGAAAAAAGTGTCGCTTTGTGGTAGAATTTCGGGTACGTTTCTGAAGATGTTTTCGAAATATGATGTCTTTGAGTTAGTTAATAATAAAATGTTATTAGCAGAAAATGGGCCGCCGAGGCTTGGCCTCGAAGGGTTCAAAACTTAGCAAAGTTTTGAACAAAGTAATCTCGAGAATCAATAACCGAAACGAGGCAGTGAGAGGTAGATAAAACACAGAATACAGATTGGGGTATCGTCTAATGGTAGGACATCAGGTTTTGGTCCTGAGTATCGAGGTTCGAGTCCTTGTACCCCAGCCAACTCGTGCGGAGTTCTGACGCTCGGAGAGCGTCGAGACGTACGAGATCTATACAGTTACTGCATAGCTACTGAGTGTAGCCAGCCAAAGCTAAAAAGCACCCTTTCGGGTGCTTTTTAGTTCTTAGAGGTATATAATTAGTATTATGAATAAAGAACATGAAATTCCTCTAAATATAAAACACGAACAAGAAATGCTTATAACAAGTGAATACTTTGGAATCGCAAACCCTCAATATTTTTTAATTCACTCAGAACTTAGAGGTAAAGGAACTACCACTCTATTCTTGCTTGGTGTTGACCAGATTTTACTTAGTGTCCAAGCTACTCAAAAAACTAAAGAGGAAATCACTTCAGATCTTTATCGTGCATCAACTCAGTCGATTGCAGAGTTTATTGAAGAAAAAGGAATAATCAGAGGAAATACATACTATGGTGAATATCTTCAAAATGGGACTTTTGAAATTGGAGCAGAAAAACCAGTGTGGGAAGATGGAAACTGGGGTCAGAAGATTAATAATATATAAATGTCGGTTAAACTTGCTCACCAAGAAATAAATAGGTTTTTATCTGAGGAAGGACCTGAGGTTCTAGTAATTAAAGGCAAATGGGGAGTTGGTAAAACTTATACATGGAATCAATATTTAAATGATGTAGCAAGAAAAAAGAAGTTATCTTATAAAAGATACTCCTATGTATCTTTGTTTGGAGTGAAAGATTTAGAATCACTAAAGTATTCAATCTTTGAAACCATGGTTGCTGAGGTAGATATTGCCACAGGACCAACTACCACTACTATAAGTAAAGGGTTAACTACTGGGTTTGGTATGTTTCTTAAAAGTCCAAAGGTCCAATCATATATTGGAAGCACAGAGAGAATTTTATTTGCTGGTGTAAGAAATCAAATTATTTGTATTGATGACCTTGAACGTCTTGGAGAAGGTCTAACTGTAGTGGACATACTTGGGCTCATTTCTTTTTTAAAAGAAGAACGTAAGTGTAAAGTTGTATTACTTCTAAATGATGAAGAATTAAAAGGTGACGATCAAAAACAATTTAAAAAACAATTAGAAAAAATTTCTGACGTAGTAATAGCGTTTAAGCCAACACCGATAGAAGCTGCTGAAATTGTTTTTCCTAAGCATAATAAGGGTATCCAAAAACTACTATACGAAAACTCTATTAAGTTGGATATCGTAAACATAAGAGTAATAAAGAAAATTGAAAAGTTTGCTTTAAAATTTGAAAAAATCCTTAAAGGAAAGTACTCTGGTTTACTTACTCAAGCTATTCATTCTGCTACACTTTTTACTTGGATGATACACCAACCAGATGATGCACCTCCTTTTGAATTTGTTTCTGATTTCAGTCGTTTACATGGAATAACAGATACTAAAAATACCTCAGAACAGGATAAAGCTTGGCAATCTAAGATTAGAGAATATGGGTATAGTAATACCGATGATTTTGATAAAATCATTTATGAAAATATTCGTTTAGGTTATTTTAATGAAGATATACTTATACAAGAAGCTGAAAAACATATCAAAATTGTTAATAAAAACGATCTCGACAAAGCATTTCAAGAGGCATGGAATCAATATCATGATTCATTTGAAAATAATGAGAAAGATGTTTTAGATGGTATATATAATGCAACAAAAAATAACATAAAATATATTACCCCAAACGCTCTAGACTCCGCTGTTACTTTTCTTAAGGAATTTAACCATAAAGTCCAAGCTCTGGAATTAATAAAACTCTTTATTAAAGAACGCGATGAAGAAAAAACATTCAACTTGGACAGTATATCTAGAATGCATGATATAAAAGACTCTGACTTACTAGAAGCTTTTACTAAAAAAGCTAAATCTATAAAATCAAAAATGGATCCTGGTGAGGTTCTTAAAAAAATATCTGAAGAGCGAGGTTGGAATCCTGAGGACATTCAATGTTTGAGCAAAATTAACCCTGAAGATTTTTATACTATGTTTAAAGGCGCAAGAGGAACCTTTAAGCATCAGATAATTAGAAGTGCTTTAGATTTTGCCAATATCAATCCACCTTCAGACGAAATGCAATTAATTTCTGAAAATGCAAAAATTGCATTACAGAAAATAGCTGGAGAATCTAAAATAAATGCAAGGCGCATATCAGGATATTACGGTATTACTCCAATAAAAACCACAGTAAAGAAAAAATCTATCAAAAAGACAAAGTAGCACTACTGTAAAATATTTTTTAACAATTTTCTTTCTGAAAACTATACTTTTTAGTACAATTGTTCTCGAAACTTAAAGAATATTGAACGAATCAAATCAATATCACTTGATATAGAATTAAATGGGGTTAAACTAATGTATAGCTACTGAGTGTAGCCAGCCAAATCTAAAAAGCACCCTTTCGGGTGCTTTTTAGATTTTCCTGTTTATTGTAGATAATAAAACTTCTTATTTATATTTTCGACTTCCCTCATCCAGCGTTTCTTCCCCGTATTCCCAATAAATTAGTCTCTGTGTTAGTCAATTAACTCCAAGTGACACTTGGACAACATTGGAACCTTCTACGAGTTTACATGTCATATTTGGATTTTTGATAAAAGTAAAAATCCATAAAAATATTTACTTAAAATTTAGTCTAATTAATTCAAGAACATAATTAAACCCCGGAGAGGCACCAATTGAAATAGACAGCATCCATACTAATCCATAAAAAACAACCACAGCATAAAAACCAATAAGAATCTTCTGCCAAACATTTCTTTTTCCTTTTTCACCAAATAATCTCTTTATTAGAGGAACAGACATAAATTGCTCCAACAAAACGTTACTCATATAAAATAATACAAAAAATAATGGAACAAATAAAAAGATGTTCCAAAATCTATCAAAAGCCAAGAACCAGTACAAAACAAAACCCATAAGACCGAGTGAAAGAATATTCTTAAAGAGAATCAATCTAACCGATCCAGTTTTAGGAAAACACATGAACAATTCAACCCAAAGGGTTACAACGCCTGCGATTGATAAAAACATAAGGACATTACTTAACCACTTAACAGAAAGAGTGTCTACAAAAGTAGCGATAGCAAATAATACAGCCATAGAAGATAAAAGGCTTTGGTTCTTTTCTATAAAATCTCTTAATGTTAAGTTTTGTTTATTTACATCAGTCATACATTTTATAATTGCCTAGACTTTAAACTATTACGAATATCTTTATGATCTGGCATTGCTTTAGCTACTAAGTTCCAAAACTTTTGAGAATGATTAAACTCCCCCAAATGACACAACTCATGAATAATAATGTAATCAGAAAGCTTATCTTGAAGTAAGGCAATTTTATAATTAAAATTGAGGTTTCCCTTTCTTGAACAGCTACCCCAACGAGTCTTCTGATTCTTAATATTTATCTGATTATATTTGAACTTATAAATCTTGTTAAACTTATCAATTTTTTCTTTTGCCAAAAGAAGTGCTTTATCTTTATTCTTTAGGTATTCTTCCTTAGAATCTTTGGCAGACAGAACACTTTCAAAAGAGCTAAAGCTATCAATTTTATCAAGAATCCATTGTGACTTACGAACCAAAAACTGTTCAATGATATTTAGGTGTATATTTTTTGGAGACGTTACAACGAGTCCGCCATCACAATAAACAGCGATTCTCATTCGTTTTGCACGGTCACTTACCTTCAGAGTATATTGAACTTTTCTTTTATGAAGCTCGATATTTTTCTTCATGGTTAGAATTTTTTAACAACTATATCAATAAGACGATTAAGATATTTGTGGAAATCTGATACCTTAATTTTATCTTTGTAATCTTTAAGTATAAGTTCCTGAAGGGTTCGTTTAGACTCTTTAATAAACTCTTCTCTCTTAGAAGATTCTTGCCAACCCTTATCAAGAACATCACGAAGACGCATTGCCATCTCTTTAATAAATTCTTTAACTTCATCACTATTAGATTGATCAATGAATTCTTCTGATATCACATAAAGACCGTACTCATCCAGAGTGTACCCAAGTTCTTTTGCCTCCTCAGACTTAGTTTTAATATCATTAAGTAGTTCATGGTATCGTTTAATTCTTTCAGCAAGATCAATTTGATGCTTCTCAAACTCCTTACGAATATCAGTTAATCTTTCACTGAATTTCTTAAATGCTGGGTGAGTATCAATATTAATTGAGATCTCTCTTTTAAGCATTTTCTCAAGATTAAGAGCTTTCTCTTCATCAGGAAGCTGATCTAATTTATTAAGTGTCGCCAAGTCATGAATACTTAACTCTCTAAAATTCTTAGTAATACCCTCGTAATCAATCTTCTCTTGAATAAGATTTTTAATCTTTACACCATACTCAGCCAAAGAAAAAGCATCAACTCCTTCCGCTTGAAATTCTTTACTAAACGCAAGATAAAAACTAGTAACCCATTCAAATTTTCTTAAAGTATCTATCAAGAATGGGTCAGGAGAAAGTATCTCAAACAACATCTTAAGACGACTATATTTATCTTTAAAGAATTGTTGTTTTGTTTGATTATCAATAAATATCTTTAAACATCTTCTAAGGTTATCAATCGAAGGATCTTCAATATTAATTCCCTCAAATAACCCCATCACATCTTCAAGAACTTTTATGTATTCTTCCTTCATCTTGTCGATATTTATCATTGCACTATCAACAACACTCTCGTCAAAATTAAGAGCATCATAAAGATTCTTAGTCACTCCATAATAATCAATTATCTTGCCACACCCTTTATTTGGATATACACGATTTGTACGAGCAATAGCTTGTAATAAATTATGATCACGAAGTGGTTTATCCAGATACATAACCTGTTCAACAGGAGCATCAAAACCAGTAAGTAACATATCGCAAACTAACAAAAACTTAAGTGGATGATTTTGATCCTTGAAATTATCAATTATTTTCTCTCGTTGTTTTTTATTAGTATTATATAAAGATAAATCATCCGTATCACTATTTGGATCTCCAGGAGAATACACGACTTCCGACCATTCAGACGGAACCAACTTATCAAGCATTCCTTTAAACTTTGCTGTTGCTTCACGATCGTAACAAACAATCTGTGCCTTAAATCCATTAGGTAAAACATACAACTTATAATGTTCAACAATATCTTGGATTACTGCTGACATTCTTTTATCTAGTTTTACTAAAGCTTCTTTTTTACCATATTTCTTAGTAAGAGAATCTTTCTCCGCATCACTTAAATCTTTAGTTAATTCATTAAACTGTTCATCTATTTTATCTTCATCAATAGAAAACTTTGAAAGCCTTGCCTCATATGTAACAGGTAAAGTTGCACCATCTTCAATAGCTTGTTGAATAGAATAATAATCAAGATATCGCTCACCATCTTCACCAAAATTTCTATGAGTGTTTGTTACTAATCTATCGATCGGTGTGCCAGTAAAACCAAAGAAGAAAGCATCTTTAAAAGCATTACGCATTTTAATTGCAGATACTCCTTCATTATCTCTGTGTGCTTCATCTGAAAGAACCACAAGATTGCCTTCGATTTCTTCTATCTCTGAAAGTTCTGTAAATTTTTGAATAGTGGAAATAAAGATTCCTTTTTCTCCACCTTTTATTTTCTTTTCTAGGTCTTTACGAGATTCAACTCGAATAAGGTTTTCTCCTCCCCATGCTTCAAATTCTTCAAATACCTGATCATCAAGATCAATACGATCAATAAGGATAAAAACTTTAGGATTCTTTAATTCTTTTTCATAGCGAAGTTTCCATGCCGTGAAGAACATTGTTAGAGTTTTACCTGACCCTTGTGTATGCCAGATAAGACCTTTCTTTTTCTCTCCATCGGATACCCTATTAACAATCTTATTTGTTGCATAGAGTTGCTGATATCGTGCAACCTTTTTTGTAACCCCATCTTTCTTCTTTTCAAATACAATAAAGTTTTTTATTACATCCAAAAGATTCTCTTTCTTAAGCAAGAAATAAAGAGTCGAATCTAATTCGTCATCAAATAATTTATCTTTTGATTGTGGATCTTCTCTCCATGTAAGGAAATACTGTTTCGGTGAATACGTTGCTCCGTATACTGTTTTTAGCCCATCAGTAGCAATATTAAAACAATTAGGAAGAAATAGTTTTGGTGCGACCCTCTCATATCGTTTCAATTGATCAATTGCATTTTCAAAACTTACAGAACTAGAAGCTGTTGGACTCTTAGCTTCTATATCAATTATTGGTAAACCATTAAGAAACACTAACACATCAGTTCGGATATTTTCAGTAACCCCTTCAAAATAAAACTGATTTGTAACAACAAAATAGTTATTCTCGACTACATCGAAATCTACTAATTTATAATCAGTAAACTTCCCAGTTGTAGGATCTTTCAAATTAATACCATTACGTACAGCAAGAAGAAAAGCTTCATTAGTATCTAACTTCTTAACTTCTCTCACCACACTCTGTGCAGTAGATTCATCAATATTATTTATCTTTTTAATAGATTCAAGCAAATGCTGAGTAATTAAATATTCATTTTCAAATGATCGAAGTTTAGAAAACTTATCCGCAGAAATATACTCATACTCAAGTTTTTCTTGTATGAATTTTATTACATGATTTTCTATTGTGTATTGTTCATTAAATTTCATAAATTATTTTTGAAAAAGATTATTAAGTTGCTGGTACTCATTTACTAAAACTGAGATTCTTTTACCCCCTTTGTAAGTTACAGAAGCTTTTATAATAAGTTCTTTACCTAAAAATTCTTGCTTTTCATGTAAATCAAACTCTTTATCTTTAAAAGAAATTGGTATATCTTCAATTGTGTCTTTAATTCTAAAATTAAAAGGACTAATGTCATAAACCTTACTTGCACTAATTGTTCCCAACATACTTTCCTCTTTCACTTCTATAAGATTTGCGGAATCCTGATCTTGCTTGAATATTTGCTGGACTATTTGGCCCTTTTCTTCATAATTTATATTGTATGTAACATCACCATTTTGTATAACAACATAATTATCATTTCCAGAAACCGGACCAAGAATATTTTCGATACTCTTCCTAATCTTTTTATTATCAATTAAAATTTGGCTAACTTCGGATGTTTTATCATTATTTTTATTTAAATAATGATCAAATGCTAATGTAACAAAAGGCATAATAAAAGTTCCCGCTAAAGAAATAACTGTAGCATTTTTCTTAACTAATTTAATAACCTCTTTTATGGAACCGTCTTCAAACTTAATATATATCTGAAAATCAACATCATCCGCTTTAAGGTTATGCTTCTCTTTATAAATTAGTACTATTTCCTTAACCAACGTTTCAACACCTTTTAATTCCGATATTAAGTTTTCTATTTTAACCTCATGTCCAGAAAAACTCTCCCCACCATATGTGAAAGTTATAATTTCTTCTTCTAAAAGTTTTTCATTAAAAAGATTTTCCATACATTTTGTTAGTTTTACTTTGTGACAACATCTTTTACAACAGGTGCTGGAGTGTTTTTTTGACGTGCACTTGCAACTCGAGACGGCATTACATAGACATAATTAAAAAACTCTTCAAGGAAGGACTGTGTTTCTTCTGAAATTTTTTGATCAACATCTTTAAGATTGTCATCTTGAGGATGAGCTCCCCAATTACCAAAAATTCTAATATTGTGTGCCCAATCTTTTATATCTTGTGTTAAGAAGGTTGCGTTTTTAATTTGATCAATAAGGTCATCTTTTGAATTAGCTCCCTTATCAATTAAAGAAGATTGTAAAGATCTACGAAACATTGATACAGCTGCTCGAGGACATTTATTACTTAAACAAATCACTCCTTCTTTAAAATCTTCAAGAACCTCTGTAGGCACAGAACCTTCAAATTTGTTTGTATATACAACCCCCTCTTGTGGGAATTTGTTCTGCCAACCAATTGCTTCAAAATTTTCGTTCTCATCATATTCGTTCTGCTTAAAACGAAAAGTTTTAAGAAGTAATTTTTCACAGGGGACACAACGAAAAGTAGCGTAATAAATCAAATCTCGATTTCTTGCTTTGTGACTTTCTGAAAATAAAAGTTTTAAGTGAGCACGAGTATCGCAATGAGAACAAAGATCTATCATATTCTCAACAGAAGACTGGAACAAGTTTTGTGATTGTGTTTTATTCATATTTTTATTTAATTACTCTGACTTTTCCACTTAATAAATCTGACATTAAACCTTTCTTAAGAAGAATAAGTTTTTCTTTTAATTTTCTATGAATTAAATTCTTTCTATCTATTTCTGAAAGAATTATTCCTATTTTTCTTTTTTCTTCTGTAGAAAAATCAGGAACTTTAAATGTTGATACTATTTTCCAATCTGTGCGTGGCATCTTAGTGCCAAAAGATTTAGAATTAGAATGTTCAATGAACCCTTCAGATTGAACAATCTGAAGAATAAAATCTGCATCTTCTTTATCTTTTGGTTCAAATACAAATATTTCCGTTGTACAAACACCGTCAAATTCAGCCTTCCAATACTTTCGTAAATAAGGTCTCAGTTTTCCAAAGAGAATATCTCCTTTCTTAAAAGAAGACTTAATACTCGTTGTGTCTAATGAACTACCAACTCCTATTAAACGAGAAGTTTCTTGTTCTATATGCTCTAGTCCTATATATTTTTCCTCACTAGAATTTTTAGGGTCAATTTTGGATTTAGAAAGACTAACAAGGTCAGAAAAATTAATATTTTTTTTAACATTTGATTCATTAAATAATTTTACTGTTAAAGATTTTTTAATTTTTTCTGTTTTTGAAATTAATTCATCAACTTTTTGAATTTCTTCGTCAACAGATGACAAGATATTTGCAATCTTTTTTTGTTCATTAACGGAGGGAACTAGGATATCAATTTTTTTAAAATCATCTATATTTAGATTTTTCTGAGCCGCACCTCTTCCTAAAGAATATATGACTTTTTGATTTGCTAACAAAAAATAATTTACATAATCTTGAACTATTTTAGATGTGTCTACTACGGACAAAGATAGACCAGAATCATTTAAGAAAAATTTTTCTGAGATTTTTCTTACACAGTTTGCCGACATTGCAAATCTAGAAACAATAACACAGTTTTCTCTATTAAATTCATTCAAAGAAAAAGTTTTACCTCCCCCTCCATAAACATCATATATACCAGGAATAATCCTTGATTTCACAACCCTTGTCCCATAATCAACATTACACATAGTGCCAATAGTACTATTAGTCCAACCTTTAGGGATATTTTTTTGTAGTAAATTATTTTTCATATTCCCAAATGTTACTTTTAATATATTTTGATTGTTTTATGTATTCAATTAAAACATCATAAAAAAATATAGCCTGCTCATTTTCACTTCCGTCTATTTCAAAAAATTGTGTACTTGAATCAATAGGTGCTGTGAAAAAGTGATTTTTCCAAGACATTTTTACACCAGGTTTTATCTCTATTAAACTTTTAATCATAGACCCAATATATGACTTATATGGAATATTGGCTTTATTTTTATTACTAATGCTTGCTTTAATTTTTTCTAAAATAGAAACAAACACTTCTTTATCTCCACCAAAAATAGCAATTAATAACTTTATACCTATATCAATCATTTGTTGAAAATTATCCCTGAACGGACTTCTACCATAATCACCATTACCTAATTCTTGAAAATTGTGTGTTAAAGGTTTATACAAATGTCTTAATGTAAGCTTATCTACCAATAGAGTTGAACTAAGAATCTCAACAAGTAAGTATTTTATAATGCCACTAGACTCTAAAGATTTTTTAATCTCCAAATCTTCACATTTAATCTGTTTAACCAATTCAGGTATTCTTTCAGAAATAATCTTTTTATTATCTAAGTAATAAGGTTTAATTGTAAAAAATTTATTAATATAACCTTCAAAATCTGTTCTTTCTCCATATTTATGATGAAAAATACTTTTGATATTTTTTATATCACCAACAACGATCACATGATCAAAACCAAATTTATTACCCTCTTCATCAAAGTGGGCAGAAAATACGTTCAAAATTCTGAAAATATGTTCAGGGTCCATTCTATCCATATCATCCAAGATAAGTACACTTTGTTTTTTTTCTTTAAGTTCTAAAATTTTATTACTTAAAAGATAACTTAAATAATCATTTTCAGATATATTCTTTTTATTTAATTCACTAACAAATTTTTCAACCATACCCTTATCCCCAGCTTTATATTCTTTCTTAAACTTTTGAAATTCACTATCAAATTTAAGTAAATCTTGCATAGGTCTACCAAGCTTACTTATAAGTTTCATTACAGGATCACTAGATATTTCCAACAGATTACTACTTGTTCCAACAAATGATTGTAAAAAAGCATTAGATCCTTTATCCTTTAAAAAAGACAGAAAGATAGAAAACCACCCAGAAAAACCATTTATTTCATTACCTTCAAAAGCCGATTGATTTTTCTTTAATAATTCAATAAGAATATCATATTTAAGTAATTCTATAATATCTTCATTATTATTAATTTGATAGTTAATAGGAAACAAATGAAAAACTTCATACCCTTCTAAATTATTCTTAAAAAATTCTTTCAAAAAATACGTTTTCCCAATACCAAATTTCCCAGAAAAAAAGACTCTTTTGTTATCTTTAGTTAGAAACGTTTTAAACGTTCCTTCTATTTCAGATATTGAGATTAAATTTTCTTCTAACATATTTTAATAATTAAGTTCATCCAAAAAATTCTCAACCTTATTGTCGATATCGACAAGATCTTTCTTAAGAATTTTTATTTCTTCTCTTACTTTTTTAACATCAATAGTTTCTTCTACTTCTGTAGAATCAATATATTGTTTAATATTAAGATTATATCCATTTTCTTTAATCTCTTTCATTTCAACGACACGAGCATATTTTTCAATATCTTCGTAACTGTTATAAGCTTTTACGATTTTATTTATATCTTGGGGTCTAAGTGAATTCTGATTCTTTCCTTCAAGGTAATCCTTTTCTCCATCAATAATAAAAACTTTATTTTTCTTCTGCATATCTTTGTTCTTATTCAAGATAATAACCGCAGCAGGAATACTAGTTCCATAAAAAAGCTTAGGCGGTAAAGCAATGACTGCTTCTACTAAATCATTCTTAAGAATCTGTTCACGTATGCGTCCTTCAGCATCTCCCCGAAAGAGTACACCGTGTGGAAGCACTACTCCTGCACGACCATTTTGATTCATAGATTTAACAACATGAAGAACGAACGCATAATCTGCGTTTTTATTTGGTGGAGCATCATATCCATCAAGACGACCAAACTTAGTTTTAAATGCTTCCCACTCCCAGTCCTTAATTGAGTATGGAGGATTAGCTACTACAATATCAAAAGTTTGAAGACCGCCTTGTTGATTTAAAAACTGTGGATTCGCAAGAGTGTCTCCTCTACGAATATCAGCACTATCAAGCCCATGAAGGAACATGTTGATTTTTGCAATCGCAAAAGTTGCAAGATTTTGTTCTTGTCCATAAAGATACAATGTCTTCGCAATCTTCTCACCTGACTTCTGTTTTAGATAATCATACGCTTCAAGAAGAAACCCTCCTGACCCAACGGTTGGATCATATATATGATCTTTTTCGTGAGGTTTTAAAATACTCATAATAACCTTTTCAACTTCACGAGGCGTATAGAATTCACCACCTTTTTTACCAGCATCTGCCGCAAACTCTTTAATGAGGTATTCATAAGCGTCACCAAGTAGGTCAGAACTAATATATGTATTACCGAAATTGTACTGAGAAAAATGATTAATTAGTTTTTGAAGTGTCTCATTTGGAAAACGATCTTTATTAGCAAAATCCAGATCTTCAAAAATTTTATCGAGCTTAGGACTATTTGCATTTGTTAACTTATCAAAAATATCGTTTAATTTCTGTCCTATGCTTTCTGCTTGTTCAGTAATTTTTTCCCAACGACAATCTTTTGGTACTTGAAAACGATGATTGTAATCAGCACGAGCAATATCAACATCGTTGTATTCTTTCATCACTGCCTCATATTCTTCACCCCACACATCACTCATGCGTTTGTAGAACAAAAGACCAAAGATGTACTTTTTGTAATCAGAGCTATCAATCTTTCCACGAAGAATATCAGCACTCTTCCAAAGGAAAGATTCTAGCTGAGGAAGAGTAAGTTTACTACCCATCTTATCTACAATAGCCTCAATGTCTTGAGGTCTATATTTGCGATCACCACGATTTCCTACACGCAAAGGAACAAGTATTCCTTCCTTCTCCCAGTTCCGAAGAGTATCCTGGTGAATCGAAAAAATCTCTGCTACCTGACTAATAGAAAGTAATTCTGGTAAACCTTTTAATTTTTCTTGTATATCTTTACGCATATTTAATAATACCAGTCTATCTCTCTCTAAATATAAAGTCAAGTGTTCATAGGTTATCATAGGTTAATTTACAAAAAATCCTTATTTTACAAGGATTAGATACTAGAAAAACTAATTTTCTTGTTTTCTAGTTTTATCTTACTTTTTATACAACTAAGTAGTTCTCGTTTCTCTATATCCTTTCCATCTCTCAAAATATACTTCGCATAATTTCGTATATCTACGTCTCCTACACTAGTGCTATCCTTAACCCCTAAAACACCTATCTGGAAACGTTTGAATCTATTAACCTCATCTTTTATCTTCTCTTTCATTCCTATCTCGTCTAGGTCAATTTTATCGAATACATCTTCTAATTGTTTGATGAGATCATCTTCATTTAAGTATCCACTTTTACAATGTCTATCCCTCACCTTATTACACCCATAATAGACATATCTATGAATATTCCCATTCTTTTGTTTCTTTAACTTTTCATCGGCACATACTCCTGAACCACATAAGCCACAAGTCATTAATCTTGTGAAAGCAAATTCTTTACTACCAAATTCTGTTTTTGTAATCTGTCGTGTTATCTGTGCTTGAACAAGATCAAAGAGTTCTTTTGTGATTAATGGTTCATGTGATCCTTTATACCAGTTGCCACTATTTTTAGGATATTCAAATTCTCCATAGTAGAAAGTATTTCTTAATAGTATATGAATAGTACTTAAAGTCAGACCTTTATTACTACTTACTGATCTAAAATTAAGATCAAACTTTAGCCAATGATACACCTTTCTACCACTCCATTTTTCATAAGCTACTTTCTCAAACATTTGTTTCATTATATGACCCCTCTCTGGATCAATATATGTCTGACATTTTCTATCTATTCTTTTTTCTTTCAGATAACCAGTAGGAGCTGGTGCTGGCCATAAGCCCATTTCTACTCTTGTCTTTAGTCCTCGTTTAACATTGATACTTTTATTATCATTTTCTAACTTCGCTTGAGAACAGAGAATCATTAACAAAAACTTTTCATTTGGAGAATTAGAAAATGTTTGTCCATATGTACGAATTTGAAGAAGTAACTTTTGATCCATTAAATCAACAAGCGACCCTAGGTCGCCTGCGTTTCTACTTAATCTATCTGGTGCCCATGTTAGCACTCCGTTATATCTACCTATTCGTATGTCTTCTAATATTTCTTTGAATACTGGTCGTTGACCTGATTCTTTCGCTGAATGAGATTCTCTTCTAATATCTATAATTTCTAAACCTTCTCTTTCTGCTAAAGAAAGCATTTCTTTAATTTGTGAATCAATAGAAAGAATTTGTCGCTCTTCTGATTCAGTACTTTTTCTACTATATAAAACGTATTTGATTTTTGTTGTTGGAATAACGGTCATAGTACCTATTAGTCCAAATGGTGCTTGTTGTTGCATATATTAATTAATGACAGAACCATAATCCTTGCATAGTCTATGCAAAACTAAAAAAGGCGACATTATGAGAGATTTATTTGTCTACAAAAATGCCTTAGCAAAAGACCTTTTTTGCGATATAATCAATAGATTAATACAACTTGTATTAAGAAGAACAATTCAATAGTAGCCTAACCCTTTAGCTCCTAGAACTAAAGATATGGTGAAGAAAGTCCTATCAGAGTAAAAACCCCATCATGTGGGCTTTGCTCTGATAGGCCATATCTGGAAACGGATATGAAGGTCGCAAGACCTTACTCACGTGGTGGGATTTTTGCTACCCAAC
>JACCDT011155667.1_pt1 | contig 87589 bp, 63 predicted proteins | sample 7446291 | NCBI WGS metagenome assembly JACCDT01 (sample SAMN15323446, study PRJNA562643) | freshwater metagenome | isolation source: river surface water | place: USA:Blue River Watershed | collected 2017-08-17 | reverse complement strand
CAGACGTCATGTGTTCATGTGTCACACATGAACACATGACGTCTGACCCCCTGTTTAATACACTAAAAAGTCAAATTATCATGCTATTGCTTATTTATTAGGCCCAATGTTCTCGTAGCCTTGTGATTAAGCCTTGGATATCAGGGTCAGCTCGAAGTATAGGAAGCCATAGTTCACCCATAATGATACCGTATGTTCCTGTAAATGGGTTCGCTTCAGGTCTATGGCATCGGTTGCTCTCCGCAGCTTGAAATACAGTTGTTTCAAACAAAAGAGCGCCGATTAAAGCCGCAACAGCAGCACTTCTATCAAATCCTTGTCTGCAATGAACAAGCACTGGTAAATCACAAGCAAGCGATTGTAAAGTGAGCATAATCGCTAGCTTAATAGCTTTATGAAAGGCAGGATCAAGCAAGGTTTCTTGATTCACTTCTGCTCTCGGGTCACTCCCTTCCAAAGCACCGCCAATTGAGAAATCATTCAAGGATTTCATAAACTCAAATCCAACACCCCCTCGATCATGTGCGCAACGAATAATTGCTCCAAAGTGAAGAGGATCATTAACAGGTTTCTCATGACTTTGAAGAAGAGAAATAACTGTGCCATCAAATTTTTTTACGGAATCATAGCCGCCTTTATAGATAATGGCGTTCCCACTAGTGCTTGAATAGTTAAATTGCTCTTCTGCAGGATAAGCACCACCAAGAAATAAACCGGGGAAAACTTCTACAACAGTTCTTACATAGTTTGCAGTCCTTTGCTGGACTCGACTATCATCTTGCTCAACAAAATGCGCAGCATCGATTGCACCTTTTACTGCCCCGAAAGAGGGTCTCCCAAATCGAACTTGATCCGATACTAGCGGTGAATCTTCAAAAGCAAAAGTTGCTCTCGAATCAAGTGTCAAAGTTTCCAGAAAGATCGGCTGAAGTGCAATTGATAGCATCCTTGCGCATATATCACGATTCTGACAAGCCGGAGTTTGCGTAATCTCAGAGAGATAAGCTATAAGATCTTGCAGGTTAGCAAACTTATCTTGAGAAGAGTCCGCAGATCCCGAAATTTGCGAAAGTCTAGTCATAATAAGCCCAAATGCATGACCACGAAGTTCGAAGTCTCCCATCTTATCAGCTGCCTTTGAAATAAAAATCAATTTCATAAATACATCCGGCATTTCCAGATTACCTTCAATTTGCTGTACGAGCAATAAAAGGTCACCTCTTAATCTTTGAATAATTTCTGCTGCATTTGTGGGGGCGGTTCTCCGGTTCATTAACCTATCAGCTTCTCTAAAAAATGCTTGCATTTGATCTAAAGTAGCACTAGCAATATCGAATGTTACAGTTCCTGAACTTGCCTGGGCAGGAGCAACTTGAGGAGGAGTTGCAGGAACTTGAGGTGGCGTTGCGGGAACTTGAGCTGCTGGAGCACTACTTCCACCTACTACACGTCCCGTAAGAGGCCTGAATAAAGTTAATTTGCATGCTTCAAAAAAATTCCTTACCGCTCCAAAGGCTGTAATGACTAACCTTACAATTGAGCTTTCAATTTTTCTATATGTGGATTGAATAAAGCTAAGATTATTTGAACTACCAACTGGTTGCATAAAGATCCTTAATTTAAACTTGTTTATTGAATTCAAGAAGCTAATGCACTCATTTTGCCTTCCCAAATTAACTTTACATTAAGAATTTTATCAAAAATCAGCTAATTAATACATGCTTAAAATAATTATTACACACACATGGTTAAAGAATAAGACCTATAGTTCTTTATACTGAGAGCCTGTCCTTAATTACATACTAGTGCGCGAACTTCTGCTAGGGCGATAAGGAACTCATCGATTTCTGCGGTGGTGTTGTAGAGGCCAAAGGAAATTCGGGCTGCTGTTTGGACACCAAAATGGTGGAGGGTTGGGTTTGCGCACATGACTCCGGTGCGGATTGCAATTCCTTTTAGACCGATAAGGACTCCTAGATCAAGCGAATGAATGTCACTAAGGGTAAAAGTGATAACACTTGATTTATTCTTGGCGGTACCGAGGATTTTCAACCCTTCTACTTCACTTAGTTTGCTCATAGCTGTTTTAAGGAGCGTATCTTCGTGTAAGTGAAGCGCTTTTCTGTCTAGGCTTGTGAGGTAGGTGATTGCGGCTCCAAGACCTAGAACTTCTGCGATGGGAGGGGTGCCTGCTTCAAATTTTAGGGGAGCTTTCTGGAAAGTAGTTTTTGCAAAGGTCACTTCTTGGATCATATCTCCACCACCGTGATAGGGACGCATTTTCTCAAGAAGCTCTTTTTTTCCATAAAGTATGCCAATCCCAGTTGGCCCATAAACTTTATGGCCGGAAAATACAAAAAAATCACAATCAATCTCTTGAACATCAATAGGAAGATGGGGCGCGCTTTGAGCGCCATCTACGAGAACAATCGCTCCAACTGCATGTGCCATTTTAGTAATTTCGGAAATGGGATTAATGGTACCCATCAGATTGGAAATATGACAGACGGAAACAATTTTTGTCCGGTGAGAAAGTTTTTTTTCAAATTCTTCTAAGATCAGCTCACCGTTATCATCCATCGGGGCTATGATTAAATTTGCTCCTATTTCCTCGCAAATTAGTTGCCAAGGAACGATGTTTGCATGGTGCTCCATTTCCGTAATAACTATCTCATCTCCACCTCTTAGAAACTCTCTTGCGTAGGAAAGCGCAACAATATTGATGGACTCAGTTGTTCCTCTCGTAAAAATAATCTCTTCTTCTTCTTTAGCATTGATAAACTTTTGCACTTGCCTTCGAACTTCGGAATATCTTTCACTGGCAATAATTGCGTGCTCATAAACCCCTCTATGAACAGTTGCATACCCATTTGAATAAAAGTCTGTTATGGTGTCAATAACAACTTTTGGCTTTTGTGTTGTTGCAGCGCTATCTAAGTAGATAAATGGCTTTCCACTCATCTCTTTTTGTAGCATGGGAAAATCTTTTCTTACCAATTCTGGATTATATGCCATTCTGGGATTCCCTTAAGTATTTCATCTAAAAATCCTGAAGCTAAATAACTACTTGCACTCTCTTTTGAAATACCCCTTGTCTGAAAATAAAACAATTCTTCTTCAGAGAGATTTGCAACAGTTGCTCCGTGAGAGGCTTTCACATCGTCAGCAAAGATCTCTAAGTTCGGCTTACTAAAACAGAAGCTCTTTTCCCCTAAAAGCAAATTATTATTCAGTTGGTATGCTTCTGTTTTTTGAGCTTCAGGGGTTACGTAAATTTTCCCTTCAAAAGTTGAGCTCGACTCATCTTTCATGACTGCTTTAAAGTGTTGATGAGATCTCGTGTTTGGAGCTCTATGTTCAATAAGGACTTGTGTGTGGGAAACATTTTTCTCTTCCAGAAAGGTAGCGCCTCTAAAAAAGACTTCCGTATTTTCTCCTACTAATTCCGCCTTAAAGTCTTGGCGGTAAAATTGCGACCCTTTTGATAAGGTCCAAACTTTTAATGCGCTATCTTTTTTTAGGGTTGACCGTAAGGAGTTTGTATAAAATGCAGTTTTGGGGATCATAGCTTCGTCTACAATTTCTAGATTTGATTCAACGTCTAAATAGATATCCACACCTCGATGAATAACTCCCGACTTAAACTCAGAAAAATCAGAGAGAAATTGAAATTTAACACTGGCATTTTTCCCGATAAAAATTTGCATCTGTGATGCAAAATGAGAAAATTCCCCCGAATATTTTAGAGAAAGTTTAATAGGCTCTTCAATACACACGCCTTGAGGAACATAAATGAAAGTACCTTTTTCAGAAATGCCGTTTGTTAGCGCAGCAAAAAAATCTGTTTCCTCTCGCACTCTCTCTCTTAACCGATTTTCGAGCAAAAGAGCGTAGGTTTTTTTTGCTTCAACTAGTGTTAAAGCAATTATTTGTTTTGGAATCCCGGTTAAATCTAAAATTTCCTCCCCTTTACTCTTTAGAGGGAATTTAGAAAGTTGGTGCATAGGGACTTTGCGATAAGCTTCAACTTTTCTACTTGGAAATCCAATCTCCATTGCTTTATCAAAGGCTAGGCCTTTTACGCCATCCTGCCTTTTATAGAGCTTTTCAATTTGTTCTACGAACATGCTTCATACCCTTTTTCTTCTAAGTGTAAAGCAAGTTCCGGTCCGCCTGATTCCACAATTTTCCCATCAATCATTACATGCACAAAATGTGGTTTGATGTGATTCAAAAGTCTTTGATAGTGAGTAATCAAGATCACCATCTTATCTTTATTCATAAAATGATTGACCCCTTCACCTACAATTCTAAGAGCGTCAATATCTAGACCTGAATCTGTCTCATCCAAAATGGCGCATTTAGGATTAAGGACAAGCATTTGCAAAATTTCATTCCGTTTCTTCTCCCCGCCCGAAAATCCATCATTGAGATCCCTTTCCAAAAAGCTTTCTTTAATTTTCATGGTTTCCATTACAGGCTGAACGATTTTTCGAAACTCATCATCCTCAATTTTTACGCCATGAATAGCAGAATAGGAATGCTTTAAGAATTCAAAATTGGAAATGCCGCGAATTTCGAGCGGGTATTGAAAACTCATAAAAAGTCCAAGCTTTGCTCTCTCTTCTGGATCTAGCTCTAGAATCTCCACGCCATTAAGCAAAATACTTCCACTAACAACTTCATAAAACGGGTGACCTGCTAAAACTTTTGCAAGTGTTGATTTACCAGCTCCGTTTGGCCCCATAATTGCGTGAATTTCACCGGGCAATACTGTGAGCGAAAATTTCTTTAAAATTTTCTTTCCCTCAATCTCTACTTCCAAATCTCTAATTTCTAACATTATCCGACCGAACCTTCTAATTTTAAGGTTAATAATTTTTGCGCCTCTACGGCAAATTCTAAGGGAAGCTCTTTAATCACATCCTTACAAAATCCGTTAACAATCAAGTTGATCGCATCTTCTCTAGAAATCCCGCGCGACTGCAAATAAAAAAGCTGCTCTTCATTCATCTTTGAAGTCGAGGCTTCATGCTCTAAACTTGCATGAGGATGATGCACATCAATATAGGGAAACGTATTTGCGGAGCATCTGTTACCAACAAGCATTGAATCACACTGCGTATAGTTTCTGGCCCCATCTGCTGACCCTGATATATAAACTAAACCTCGATATGTGTTGTGGGACTCGTCTGCAGAAATTCCTTTTGAAATGATAGTTGACTTAGTTCGTTTCCCCTTATGAATCATTTTAGTGCCCGTATCGGCCTGCATTTTTCCATTGGTCAATGCAACCGAGTAGAACTCCCCAACTGAATCATCGCCTTCTAAAATACAACTTGGATACTTCCAAGTAATTGCAGCTCCTGCTTCTACCTGAGTCCAGCTGATTTTCGAACCATTCCCTGCGCAGCGTCCTCTCTTCGTAACAAAATTATAAACTCCACCAAGTCCTGTCTTCGGATCTCCGGAATACCAGTTCTGCACAGTGGAATACTTTATCTCGGCTCTATCAAAAGCTACTAGCTCAACCACAGCAGCATGAAGCTGATTTGTATCAAATGCAGGAGCTGTACACCCTTCTAAATAACTCACATAAGAATCTTCTTCAGCAATAATAAGCGTTCTTTCAAACTGCCCTGTTTCCCGCTCATTGATTCTAAAATAGGTTGATAATTCAATTGGTGATCTCACCCCTTTTGGAACATAGACAAATGAGCCATCGGAAAATACGGCCGAATTTAAGGCTGCATAATAGTTATCGCCAATCGGAACAACACTACCTAAATATTTTTCTAATAACTCAGGATACCGTTTACATGCCTCACCCATCGAACAGAGGACAACGCCCGCTTCTTCAAGTTTTGCCTTAAAAGTCGTTCCAAGTGATACCGAATCAAACACAACATCGACTGCTACATTGACAAGTCTTTTTTGCTCATCCAGCGGGATCCCGAGTCTTTCAAATGTTTCTAATATTTTAGGGTCAACTTCGGAAAGACTATCTAAAGTTTGTTTAATCTTTGGCTCAGAATAATACCGGATATCGTTAAAGTCAATTTTTGGATACGAGACATTTGCCCACTCCGGCTCCTCCATCTCTTTCCATTTTTCGTAAGCTGCAAGTCTAAATTTTAATAAGAAATCAGGCTCGCCTTTCTTAAGTGAAATTGCTCTTACAACATCTTCACTAAGACCCTTAGGAAAGACATCGGACTCAATTTCCGTAACAAAACCGTATTTATATTCAGTGTGCTCATACATAATGAGAGACATTGTACCGAAAGCCCCTCACCATGTCAAAACAATTAGCCGAGTATCAGAGCTGTCTCAATAACGATGAATTGTCCAGCAGATAACCCAAGATCAATAAAAAATTCATTATACAGCAAATATTATTTCACTTTTTTTATATTGAATATTTAGCGTAATTATTAGTATAATATTTGCAAAATAACTTTTTAATAATTATTAAATTAGGAGAATATGGACTCTTTATCAAGATCAAGTAGCTTTAGCGCTACATCAACTCCCTTTTCGGCAAGTGATTTAGAAACATACAATGATCTAGTTACTGCTATTGCTCCTTTTTCTGAAATGGATGACCTCAAAACTAGATGTGAGAATCTCCTAAGGATCTTTGATGGCGAATTTAACCTATCGTTTTTAGATAATTACCAAACTCTTATTGCAGAAGGTTTTTTTCAATTTCTTAGAGAACTATCGCATGAACTAAGCGCTCTTGATTTTCCTGCTCAAAGAAAGCTGGAAATCGAGACATCTCTTAGAACTTTCCTTGAAAGGATATCAGGAGGCATAACACCTGAACAATCAAGACTAGTGACCTCCGGCATATTTGATTATTTCCATAAAGGCGTACCATCAGACAAATTGGCTATCGATTTAAATCGCTGCTTAGAATACCCAAATCAATATCAAGTGCAGTGCCATTTATTTGACTGGGAAGTCACAGTTGATGAAAATGAGGAGTCTGCAGAAGTCCTAAACTTCATTAAAATCATCACGAAATTTTTAGAGATCGGCAATCCACTTTCAAGAAAAACTGAATTGGATCTTTCCTGTTTAAATCTTGAAAGCTTTCCAATGGATATTTTTGCCTTTGACGCTTTTCAACACCTTTCATCCATAAATATGAAGGAAAATGATTTTTCTAGCATCGAAATTACTTGCAAATCATTAACTGTTTTACACTTAGATGATATTTGCGAGAGTTTAGAAGAGATTACCCTAATCAGCTGCAATTTAACCACTCTTCCTGATCAGTTTTTTAAAGTAAGTCAATCATTTCCAAACTGCAACACTATTGTTCTTGAAAATATCCCTCTACTGGGAGAGCATTTTCCAGAAGGAGATTGCATGCCCTTTCTTTTTGCATATGAAGAAAAATTTTCTAAAAGAATCGAATCTATCGTGTCATCAATGGATGGTGATGAGGTAAAAGACTATATACGAAGTCTTTTAAATCACTTCATTCTCCCAATTGAAGTTCATATGAATACTCTTTCAGAAGCAAGCCAAATGGAAGTAACAAGATTAATTGACAATTGTTTAAAGATTGCATCGACTGACCCTGATTTTTGCGCGAAATTCGTAAGCACATTACAATTTCCTGGGGGAACCAATTGGGATGCAGTGCGCGACACTATCCATGAAGTGCAACAAATTGAAAGAGAATTTATAACTGCATCTGCTGAAGGCTAGAGATAGCAATAAGGTCTTCGGGAGTGTCGATTCCTTGTGATTCGTGCTGTGTTTCATATACGGTTATGGGAAGGCCGTTTTCAAGGAAAGTGAGCTGCTCGAGCTTTTCAATTTTTGAAAGCAGAGACTCAGGCAAGCTCTTAATCAATTGAAGAGCTTGCTTTCTGTAAGCATATAATCCAATGTGCTTATAATAGGTACAACCGATTTTATCACGATCAAAAGGAATAGGACTTCTCGAAAAATAGAGAGCTTTTCCAAAGGTGTCTGTTACAACTTTTACAACATTTGAATTGAGGGCTTCTTCAAGCCTTGCTTGCTTTTTTAAAGTCCAGATCATTTGATCAGGATTTTCTATTCCCTGAAGAAGATCCTTAATCATTTGAGAAGAGATGAGCGGCTCATCAGCTTGCCAATTAACAATTACATCTGCATCAATATCTGAATTTGCCATAAATTCAATCAGGCGATGTGTGCCAGTTGGACAAGAAGGCGACGTCATTTTAAAGCGGCCACCAAATCTTATCACCTCTATTGCAACTTCTTCACTATCAACAGCAACATAAACTTCTGAAAATTCGGGGCAATTTTTAGCGGCAAGATATACGTGCTCAAGCATGGTTTTATTACCGATTTTAGCAAGCACTTTCCCTGGAAATCTTGTCGAAGCAAGTCTCGCAGGAATTACACATATAACTGACACTTGATCACTCCTTGAATGATGCGTTTAAGTCCTGTATCGAAATCAGTTTTAGGATACCAGCCAAGTTCAGTCTTAATTTTAGTAATGTCCATTGCATAACGGAAATCGTGACCGGGTCTATCCGCCACATGAATGATTCGTTTTCGATAGATTGCAGGATCTGTTTCCGTAATTTCAGCAAGTCCTTCTGTAATGCGGTCAATAACTTCAAGGTTTGTCTTTTCGCTTTCTCCGCCTACATTATAAACTTGTCCTTTCTTACCACGGCAGAGGATAAAGTAAATTGCTTCGGAATGGTCTTCCACAAAGAGCCAATCACGGACCTGTTCACCTGAACCATAGATAGTGAGTTCCTCTCCTGTTAAACATCTTTGAATCATGCGTGGGATGAGTTTTTCAGGATGTTGGTGGGGACCAAAATTATTACTTGCGTGGGAAACAGTGACAGACAGTCCATATGTCCTTGCATAAGACAGCGCTAAATGATCTGCCGCTGCTTTAGATGCCGCATAAGGCGAGCTTGGAGCATACGGCGACACTTCAGTAAATGTCCCCTCAAGTGTAGGCAAATCTCCGTATACTTCATCCGTTGAAATGAGATGAAGGTGCACTTGAGGGTGCCTTCTCAAAAATTCAACAAGGGTATACGTACCAATAATGTTTGTTTCAATAAAGGTCTTTGGCTGATCGATACTTCGATCTACATGAGTCTCTGCGGCAAAGTGAACAATCATGTCAAACGGGTTAGCAGCAAATATTTCTTCAATCAGCTTGGCATTACTAACATCCCCTTTAATGAATGTATACCTCGGATCCTTTTCGACCTCGCTTAAATTCTCAAGATTTCCTGCATAGGTGAGCAAATCAAGATTAATGATTTTACCAGAAAACTTTGTTTTTAATAAAACATGACGGATAAAATCAGATCCCATGAATCCGGCACCGCCTGTAACTAGCAATCGTTTATTTGTCAGCATAGTGTTGTAATGTACTCCCTTAAAGCAGATTCCCATGTGCGTATTGGCATTTTTAAAAATGGCTCTATTTTTTTTATGCAGAGCACAGACCGAAGAGGCCGAGTAGCAGGCCTTTTAGCTTCTTTTTGTGTAACAGCAATCACCTTTTCACAGTTAATTTCGATATTTAGCTCTTTTGCAAGATGAAACATATGAAGCAGCAAACCATATCTACTGATATCACCTTTATTCGTAAAATGAAAAATACCACTTTCATCTCTAACTTGATAGATTGCTTCAGCTAAATCTTTTGTAAAGGTCGGCGAGCTGATTTGGTCCGATATATGCTTACATTCTTTATTTGTTTTAAGTATGTCTAAAAGCCCAGAAACAATTCCTTCTTTTCCGCTTCCATAAAGAGATGCAGTACGGATACAAAGCCCCTTTTCATATCGAACCACCTCTTGCTCACCGAGAAGTTTCGTCTCCCCATATATATTGATCGGATGAGTAGAATCTGTCTCTACGTAATCTCCACCTTTATTTCCATCAAAGACATAGTCTGTGCCGACATGAATGAGCCGAATACCATGTTTTTTAGCTAAACGTGTTAAATTTTTAGGACCTTCCACATTAAGCTGATAAGCAAGTTCCTTTCCTGTGCTTTCCGCTTTATCAACATCGACATAAGCTGCGCAATTAACAATGTGTGAAGGCTTATTTTTCTGAATAAATTCTTCAAGAGCGGTAGAATCTAAAATATCGGCTTCGTAATGACTACTCGGAACAAAAGGAATTTTATTTTCAGAAAAATAGCTAACCATCTCTTTACCTAAAAGTCCATCTTTCCCAACCACCCAAAACTTCACAGGACCTCCTTCATAAGAAGAGATTTCGCATCTCTTTCTGAAAGAACAGGATTTTCAATAGGCCAGTCAATAGCAATGGCCGGATCAAATGGCGAGAAGCCTTTCTCAAGATCTTTATTATAAGGAACACTCACTTTATACATAACATGAGCAACATCTGAGAGAACACAAAAACCATGAGCAAATCCATCTGGAATAAAGAGCTGTTTGTGCGTCATACCATCTAAATAAAAACCTTGCCATTTTCCAAAGGTTTTTGAACCTTTTCGAATATCAACTACAACATCAAATATTTTACCCACTGGACAATATATAAGCTTTGCCATCCCTTCCTGAAAATGCATCCCACGCAATACATTAGCCTTAGAAAACGAGTGATTATCCTGACAAAATAAAGTATTTACACCAAATTCCTTGTAGCGAGATTCATGATAACTTTCGAGAAAAAATCCCCGCAAATCATGATAAACCTTAGGCTCTATCTCTATCAATCCAGCAAGCGTCATACCTATCCAGTCTACTCTAACTCTGTCCACAAGTAAATTGAATTCCTATTTCTTCGTTCACAATCTTGATTTAAACAAACCACAACAGGATTTATGAAAAATCTCATCTGCAATAAAATTGTTAAAATTCATCAGCGCGGTGGCTTGGGGCTTGCCCCAAGCGGCAGAGACGCTAAGGTCGCGGAGAAAAAAATAAGAATCGCAACAAACTTGGATTGTATATTTCATTCAAAGTTAAAACTTTGGGAATAATATTTAAAACTGTTTCCAACACAGTTGTTCATCCTCCTCATACTCATCTGCGTTAAGAACGCAACGCTTTATGCCCTGCTTTAAAAGAGGAACATTAAAATTTATTAACAAACCCACCTGCTTATTCTGAAGCCTCAAATACGTAATGACTTGAGACTTATGAACCGGCAATAATACTTCAACAGATTTCAATTCAACAATAACCCTATCCTCAACCAAAACATCTATTCTAAAACCACAATCAATTCGATGATTTTTATAATTAATAGGAATAATCAGTTCCTGACTATATTTCAATCCCCTTTCAGCCAATTCAACCAGTAAACACGCCTTATAGGCAGATTCTAATAGACCAGGACCTAAAACCTTATGAACTTCAATTGCAGCAGCAATAATTTGACCCGTAATTTTTTCATCTTGATAGCATACCATGTGTTCTCTCTTTTTTCTCAGCGATCTCTGCGTCTCTATTACCGCGCAAACGCGCGGCACTGCGCTGATGAAATTTAACAATTTTCAATAAATAAATACTTTAAATCTTATTGAAAAAATCTACGAAAAAAGGATAGCTCACATGTGGAATAATGTAAATTTCTCTTTAGGAAAGTGTGGCGACAGTAAAGTTACGTAAAGTGTCTTTTGCTCTACGGTAAGAGTAAAAATCATCTTGGTTGCCGTATGTACCGATCTCTGCTATTTCAATATTTTGAGGAGAAATGCCTAAGTTTGTTAATTGGAATTTTGCTATTTCCCACATATTAAAGTGGTTAGGAGATGCCTGAAATCTCCAAAACTGTTCAGGGAATTCTTGTTTGTAATGGATAAATTCTGCGTGCTCGGGCTCTAAACTAGGACCAATACAAACAATTAAATTTTCAGGCTTTACTTGGAAAATGGAGTTTAGATTCTGGACTGCCTCTTTATAGATGTTTTGAACAAGTCCGCGCCACCCTGCATGAATAGTTGCAAGCGCTTCAGTAATAGGATCATAAAAAATAGCTGCCTGGCAATCTGCATGCCTAATGCCAAGTGCAAGCCCTTTTGTTTTAGTAATTGCTCCATCAGCTATAGGAGATGGGCCCATTTCAACAAGTGTAACAACTTCCTTTCCATGCACTTGATCTAATAACTGGATATCATTATTAGGCCTAGATTCTTTAAGATAAACGCCATGAGAAAGCCTACTTCCTTGAAGAAGGTTAAATTCAAGCCAAGTAGTTTCTCCTCGATTTTTTCTAATCATTACCTTATCTTACAACTATGATTGAACTCTTTTTTAAACACCCACTTGGCGCAATTGCGTATTCTTTTCTTATTTTAGCGATTATCTCGATTTGGATCCACCGGAAGATTTGGGTATGGGGATCACTTCTTGCTGTTAGCTTAGCTTTTGCGTATTACGGAAACCTTATTGAAATCCAGGCACTTATACCTCTTGCAATTGTAGGGGGCTGTTATTTTTTTGCGACTGAAGAACTTAGCCAATTTTGGCGACTCTTTACCTGCATGGGAGCAGCCATCATTACAATTGCCCTCTACACCCACTTTGTAAAAGGATTTAATAATATACTTATTTTTAAAGGCTTTCGAGCCTCTCTAGATGCCATCCCCATAAATATCTATGCAAACTATGATAAGGGGGCGGTTGCAGCTTTAATTCTTGGGCTTTATCTACCTGTAATTAAAACACGCAAACAGCTTTATAGCTGCCTACTTGCAACAATACCGTGGATGATTTTTACAGCCTTCATGATCATTTCACTCACCCAATTTCTCCAAATCATCAAGTGGGATCCCAAACTCCCGCTCATCACACTCATGTGGCTCACAATTCAACTCTTTTTTGTCGTAATACCCGAAGAAGTATTCTATAGAGGCTTCATACAAAATGAGATCGCAAAAAGACTCAATAATCCCTTTGGCCCTACTCTTGCAATTCTGATAACCTCACTTGTTTTTGCGATGATCCACATCATCTTCCTCCCAAATTTCGCCTACATCACTACCGTATTCATTACAAGCATCTTATACGGAACCATCTACCAATTAACCGGCAAAATCGAAAGCTCAATCATCACCCATTATTTTACAAATATTTGCCATTTTTTCTTTTTCACCTATCCCATGCTTCAATCCTAAGAAGCTGTCCAAAACCTTTAATAGACAGAGATGGAGGGCGAAATGGTGTGGCGATCGCTCGGGGCTATGGGTTTAGAGCCGCGCTTTTGCGTGTGTGCGCGCTCTTCAGGTCTGAGTATAGTATTGATTGCTTCATAAGGCGATACGCCGCGTTTAATATAGACGATAACTCTATGTCGCTCTTCTGTATTGAGGACATAGAGATAGATTTTTTGATAAAGAGGACCAAGCTTATGATACACCTGTTTTTGGTCCTCGGTAAGATCTTCCGTAGAATGCTGTTGAAGGCATTCTGTGGGAAGGTTTTCTACCAAAGGATTATCCCCTTTATCTTTTGACTCTGAGAGAGTCGCCATTAGGGAGCAGGGTACCATCAGCAAGGTCCAACACCATTTATTGTACAAACTTAATCCTCTTCAGAATCCTTATCGTCATCATCTTCCGCTGAATCAGATCCATCAGGATTTTTCTTTTTAACATTTGGATCCGTATCAGCAGGTGTTGATGAGTCATATCCTGAATCGGCTAAAATTGTACCGAGAGTATATCCGGCAAATTTGGAGAAATTCGTCTCATATGTTGTTGCATTTGCTTGACAAATCCCTAATACTAAGAGACCAGCACTTAATAATTTTAATTGAATCATTGGTTCACCTTAATGTTTTTTACTTCTTATCTATACTTACTATTGATTGAATAATTATTTGCAAATGTTTTTAATTTAATTGTAATAATTACCACTTATTTCCTAGTCTTCTAATTGGAGGGTGATAATTATGGAAGAGAGACCGCTTGAATGTAGTCAGTGCACGAGAAAGGCAACCATCGTATATAAAAAAGTCAGCTGCGGAGAAATTCAATCTTGTAGAATGTGCCAGGTTTGCCCTTGTTTACAAACCAACATTGGGGTGCCGGTTGATGATGAAAAAGAAAATATGCTGGAACTTAATTTTAATAAGAAATGCCCCAATTGCCAATCGACTTTGCATGACATAACTATAGAGAAGCTAGTTGGCTGCCCTACTTGCTACTTAACATTTGAGGAATTTATTTTAAGTGAGATAGAAGGGACAACCGCCATTCACTTAGGTAGCGCACCTAAAACATTTAAAAGTGAGGATGTCTTAAAGAAATTGGAATCTCTCCAATTTGCACTATCTGAAGCAGTTAGTTCAGAAAGTTATGAAAAAGCAGCTTTTTTACGAGATCAAATCAAAACTCTTAGTGAGAAAATCGATGAAAAAAAATGATGAGCTTCCCAACGCATTTACAAGCGCCACGCCTTGGCATAAAGCAACAAATATGATTTGGCCCACAACTTCTATGCTGCTCAGGAGAAACCTTGATTCGTTTCCATTCCCATCGAAAATTAATGTAAAAAACGCAAAAGAAGTTCAAAATCTAATAACTGAGTCTCTTTCCTCATATAAAGCATTTCCCGCAAATGTCCTTACCCCCCACCAAAAAGAGCTTCTTTTTGAACATTTTATTTTACATGAAGGATTTGAAAAAAATGATGAAGGGAGATGCTTTATTGTAGACAATTCAGCTAAATTCCTAGGAATCATAAACCTAGAAGACCACCTTCATATTCATACATTTAGCTTTGATTCTGATTTTAAGGAATCTTGGAAATCACTTTCAAAATTAGAAGAAACTCTTTCTAAAAAACTTCAATTTGCCTATTCCCCTCAATTTGGGTACCTAACTTCCAATCCATCACTTTGCGGCACAGCGTTTGTAGTACAAGCAGTTCTCCACTTACCCATGCTTTTGCACCTTGACGAGTTCTCTTTTCTATTAGATAGATTACCTAAAGAGCTTCAAGTAAAAGGACTTGGAGAGGAAGGTGAATATCTTGGGGATATGGTTCTGCTAGAAAATAAATACACACTTGGCGTGTCTGAAGAATCTATTCTCAAATCAGTTAAAGAAACTGCCGAAAAATTTTCAAATGAAGAAGCTAATTTACGATTACACATAAAAGATGATCAAATACCCTTATTAAAAGATAAAATAGGAAGAAGTTTTGGCCTGATTTCAAACGCATGCTCACTAAAAGCAGAAGAAGCGCTCTCATCTCTAAGTCTAATACATTTAGGAAAGGAACTTGGCTTTCTTCAAGATCAAGGCTCTTTTAATTTCTTTGATCTTTTTTTCACTTGCAGAAGAGCCCATCTCTCCGAGCTCAATAAAACAGGGACACTTTCAAATGAGCTCCTTGCAACTGCGAGAGCCGATCATCTCCGAAAAGAAATCGCCACTCTCACCCCCTCAAACTTGTTTACTTGATTGATTTCTAGCTGAAAATTGGGCAACCAATTAGAATTGGTAAGATATGGCAGTTACTAAAGCAATCCTTCTTATGGGAGGACTAGGAACAAGACTCTCTCCTGAAAAAGGGGCCAAGCAATTTCTTCCGCTTGGTGACAAGGCAATTTTTGAATACGCGCTAGAAACCCTGCAAAAAAGCTTTTTATTTAATGCTATTATTATCGTGGCACCTTCTATAAACCATATCCCTGGAAGCGTTATAGGCGGCGCTACAAGACAAGAATCATGCTATAAAGGGTTACTTGCCTGTGGACCTGATACCGATTTTGTTCTTATTCACGATGCTGTCAGACCTTTTGTATCTTTAGATATTTTGAAGCGTAATATTGAAGCTGTCAAAATATATAAGGCAGTCAACACCTGTATTCCTACAAGCGACACAATAAATTACGTAGAAAATGATACTGTGATTTCAATTCCCAAACGGAGTTCCTGTATGCGCTGTCAAACTCCACAAACTTTTTCTTATCCACTCATATTAGAAGCTCATCAAAAAACAAGACAAATCAATGCAGTCGATGACTGCTCTCTTATCTTAGAACTCGGACACCCTGTTCATGTAGTAGCAGGCAGTGAAAATAACTTTAAGATCACAACACCGATAGATTACGACATTGCCCGCTCTCTTCTTTCCCATAAATACGAAAATCAGGTATGATTTAATAAATTTGGGGTTCTATGGCAAAACTGTATTTCTATTATTCTGCAATGAATGCAGGCAAGAGCACAACGCTTTTGCAAGCAAGCTACAACTATATCGAACGTGGAATGCAAACAATTTTATTTGCGCCGAAAATTGATCAAAGATTTGGCAATACAATTATTTATTCAAGAATTGGATTAAAACAGGAAGCTGTCCCATTTGACACAGAATTTAATTTTTTTGAGTATGTCGAAGAGCGGAAAAATACAATGAGTCATTTGAAATGTATTTTGGTGGATGAAGCGCATTTTTTATCAAAAACGCAAGTAGAAGAATTAAGCGAAATTGCAACAGAGCTTGGAATTGCCGTTCTTTGCTACGGTTTAAGATCCGATTTTCTAGGTGAGCCATTTGAAGGAAGCAAGTATTTATTAGCTTGGGCAGAAGAGCTGACCGAGATTAAGACAATTTGTCAGTGCGGCCGGAAAGGCATTATGAACATGCGAATCGATAGTCAGGGAAACCCTGTCACAAAAGGCGCACAAGTGCAAATTGGCGGCAATGAAAGTTATGTGTCGCTCTGCATGAAATGTTATAAACACAAAATTAAAGCAAATGAGGAGATCACTGTATGAGCGCATTTATAAAATCACTGCCATCGCCTACATTTCAAAGGCTTCTTCCTTATTTAGTCTGCTTTTCAGCATCTTTATTTTTTGCCTATGAGCTTGTCCAGTTTCACATGATGAACGCGATTTCGCCGTATTTAATGAAAGATTTGAATATGGGCGCGACTTCCTTTGGACAGCTTTGCGCAACCTATCTCTTGGCCGACGTAATTTTTCTTTTACCGGCAGGAATCATTCTCGACAGATTTTCTACAAGAAAAGTAATCCTAACTGCCCTTCTTTGCTGTATTGTCGGCACATTTGGATTTTCCTTTGCACATAATTTTAAAGAAGCTGCTCTTTGTCACTTTCTTTCAGGAATTGGTAATGCTTTTTGCTTCCTTTCTTGCATGATGCTGATTGCTAGATGGTTCTCTAAAGAAAAGCAAGCGCTCATTATCGGACTTGTGATTACAATGGGGATGCTCGGCGCTGTATTTGCTCAATATCCAGTCACAATTATTGCAGAAGCTTTTTCCTGGAGAAGCGCTTTAATTGCAGATGCGGGCATCGGCCTTGGCATATTTGCTCTTATTTATCTATTTGTCCATGACGGTCCAAAACTAGACTCTAAAGACTTCTCTCTTCCGTTTTGGGAAGGCGTTAAAAGAAGCGTTCTCAATCTTCAAAACATCCTATGCGGCCTCTATACCTGCTTTATGAATATGCCTCTAATGGTGTTAAGCGCTGTTTGGGGAAGCCTTTTTCTCTCGCAGGTGCATGGCGTACCCCTTGCAAAAGCCTCATTTATCTCTGGTATGATTGGTGTCGGTACTATTATCGGATCCCCTCTCTACGGCTACCTTGCAAGCAAAACACAAAACAAAAAAAGCTGGATGACTTTTGGCGCTGTCACTTCAATTTTTTTCATGATTCTTATCATGTTCCTCCCCCACCCATCAGAAATGCTGCTCACCTCACTCTTCTTTTTACTTGGTCTTGCCACCAGCTCACAAGTCCTTGGTTACCCACTTATCACAGAGAATAGCCCGAAAGAACTGACAGGCACTTCCATGGGAATCGCAGCCGTCATCATTATGGGTCTCCCCATGCTATTCCAACCCCTATCCGGCTACCTCCTTGACCTCAATTGGCAGGGGACCATGCAAAATGGCGCTCCTCTCTACTCCCATATAAACTACATCATTGCCTTTGCCCTATTCCCTATCGGCTTTGCCGCATCATTCCTGACAACCTATTTTATTAAAGAAAGCGATAGCCGAAAGCTTCTTTCAGTCAACTAGATACAAGCGACTAAAATACGATCTATCGTAAATTGGTCATACTAGGGGGTCAGACGTCATGTGTTCATGTATGACACATGAACACATGACGTCTGACCCCCTAGTATAAAAGTTACAGAATCAAGGGCAATCAGACATTTTTTTTAAAGAGTTGATGAACTTGTACTAGTTTCAGTAAATGCAATCTCTTGAATAATATCTCCTTCTTCAAAACCTTGTTGTGTAGGCGCCTCCTGCTGAGTAACCACTCGCACTCCAAGCCCTGCTTCATGCCTGCATGTGGGCACATAACAACCAGTAGAAGGCCAGCATCCTAAAAGGCCTACACCACTTATAGCGGCAGTTAAACCTAAAAATAGCGGTGATCCATGAAGTAACACTGCACCACAAAATCCAAATCCCCCGGTAGCTGCAAATGATGCGGTAGCCATAAGCATTCCAGATCGCTCTTCCGGATCATTATGAATAAGTGGATCACAGGAAATACTAAGCCCAGATGGCAATGGTAAACTCATACTATTCTCCCTTACTTTTAATATTGAATGGACTAAGAAGCATCTTAACAGAAGCATTCATTTATTATTAAGATATTTCTCAGGATCTCGGTCTTAAGAAAACCCAAACGCTGCAGAGAAGTGAACCTAAAAATGAGCTAAAACCATAGTGCAATTTCAATAAAAGAAATAGAAACAGAACGGAAAGTGCTAACCCGCATTTCTTACAAAAACTAGAAAATTCGGCGCAATCTGTCACCTCATCTTAACCGACTTTCAAGGGGTGTTTGTGAGAAATGCGGGCTATACTGAGAGTGATTCAAAAATTGGGGATTTTCAAGTCAGAAACCTCCAAATTTGAATTAAGCAAAGCTGTTGGCGAGGCCGAGTGCTATTTGCACTAGATAAGGCCGAGCCAAATTTAAAGATGGGGGTTTATGACGCAGAAAAAACCAAATTTTGAAACACGAGCAGTATAAGTGCATATTCCAAATAAATGCGCTAATAAATTGTTAAAAAGAGAAGTTGCACATAATTTAAAATTTACGTATTGAATTAACTAGTAAATTTGCCACCTGCTGCACCTGCCGCACCTGCTGCATCGACACACGCAGCATCTATATTAATCTCTTCACTAACTCCAGTGTCAGGAATAAAAAATTGCATGACTGAAGACTTTCCTGTTCGAGGATTGGATGTTACACAACCAACTGCTGTATGCTTCGACAGCAAAAGCTCTCGCTTATCTTTTGACTGGCCATTCAGTTGCTTCAATGAACCCATTTTTACACACTTCTTTGGACGACTGTTAAGACAAATATGATAAGAAGTATGAGCAAATCTACTACTTCTCAATTCACCTTTAAGTGCAGCAAGAAGGTGACCAGAATTAATAGACAATCCCGATTCCCAACACACTTCTTGATGACTTAGCGTGTCATTATATGTAAAAACATTGAAATCACCTAAAGCAGCAGAAAATTTATCTATACATTGAACAACACGCATTCCATCATGATTAAACTCTACTATTTCAGGATATCTTATCCATGAAATGAAGCTGTCCTTTAGCTTCCTCCCCCAACTATACCAATTTGACGTATATATTAACGTACCATTTGAAGAGATATCAATATCCCCAATTTTAGCTTCGATTTCTGTAGAAAGAAACGTACGTCCCATAACCAAAGCATGTGCTTTTTCAGCAGTAAGTTGAATCGAGTTGTTTCCTCCAGGAGAGTATGTATTATTTTCAGAAAAATTTGAAGCACCGGCACAAACTAAAAGATACCCGCAACATGCTAGCGCAACTGCTTTTAGTCTATATGATGTTTGATCTACATGGACCATAGGATTTCCTCATAATTTGGTTCAGGATAAAAGTCAGGGATACATTGATGTAGCTCAAACTACAACATTAACAATCATTTAATTTTAACTTTTAGTTAGTATTTTAAAGATTATCATCTTAACTTCCTGTCTATTAGAAAGTAAAGGAAATGAGGCTTGATGGGATCGAACCATCGACACCCTCCTTAAAAGGGAGGTGCTCTACCGCTGAGCTAAAACCCCATATCACAAATTTTTCCTGCCAAACATATGGGATGTTTGACGGTCTTGTCTAACGTAGACTTTGACCCCAAGGGGATTCGAACCCCTGTTGCTAGAATGAAAATCTAGTGTCCTAGGCCAGACTAGACGATGGGGCCATACTTAACTAAAAACCCTATCTACGTTATCAAGGCCTGTTATCATATACGAAGTCGTCTTTTTTTTGCAAGCTATACTGTTAGAATTTCTTTTTCTTTTATTGTGTACGTTTCGTCGAGTAGTTTGCAATATTTATCTGTCAGATCTTGTATTTTTTTCTCGAGTCCTTTGACCATGTCTTCAGTAATTGTGCCGGCTTTTTTGCCATCGCGCAGGAGGTCGTTACCTTGTTTGCGGATATCGCGAATGGTGGTTTTGGACTGCTCCATTTTCTGTTTTGCTTGTTTTGCAATGTCTTTGCGGAGCTCTTCATTTAGTGGCGGGACAGGAACTCTGATCATTGCCTTTTCTTGAATAGGGCTCAATTTGAGGTTGGATGTTTGAATTCCTTTTACGATGGAGACGGTTGTGCTAGGGTCGAAGGGGGTGATGATCAGATTGCGATCTTGAATGGTGATTGTACCAAGAGCTTTAATGGGTGTCATTGAGCCGTAAACTTCGACTTTAACATCATCTAACATTTGGGGATTAACACGATTTGTTCTTAATCCTTGATATTCTTTTTTGAGATGCTCTACTGCGAGAGTCATCTTTTTTTCTACTTCTTTTACGATATCGCTCATGCTCTTTTTTTCCTTGATACACCTGCAAAGGTGGTTTTGCTTTTTGAAATCAATGTGCCGCCAACTCTTTCAGTAATTATTTTAAGGATATCCTCTCTTGAAAAAAGATTGCCTACTCGTATTTCAATTTCGTTTTCTCTGCAAAGGGCAACCGCGGCAGCGTCCATTACTTTTAAGTGGAGACCAAGGGCATCTTCATAGGAAAGAGTTTGATATTTTTTGGCATCACTATGTTTTTTTGGATCTTTATCATAGACCCCATCTACTTTTGTCGCCTTAATCACAACTTCTGCGCCGATTTCACTAGCTCTGAGAGCTGCTGCTGTATCTGTTGTGAAATAAGGATTACCAGTTCCGCCCACAAAAATGACTATGACACCTTTCATAAGATACCAGTTTGCTTGTTGCCAATTGTAGGGTTCGATAATTCCATCAAAATTTCTAGAGCTCATTACTCGAACTTTTGCGCCCATGGAATGGAGCACTTGATGTAAAGCAAGGCCGTTAATGCAGGTTGCTAGTATTCCGATATTGTCTGCTGGTGTTCGTTCGAAACCAAATTGTGAAGCCTCAGCGCCACGAAATATATTTCCGCCGCCGATAACAATTCCAATTTCAATGCCTAAATCTTGAATTTCTTTGATGATGTCAGCAATTTCTTGGCAAGCAGGATAATGAATGCCATAACCCTGCTTTCCAACTAACGCTTCGCCCGAGAGCTTGAGTAATATCCGCTTATATGGCTTCAAACTCCTCACTCCAATAGAAACTAATTTCCTACTTGAAAGCGGATAAACTTAACAATAGATAAGTTTTCGCCGCTTTCTTTGCTCTTTTTAGCTACTAAATCCGCAATAGTAATTGCATTATCTTTGATGTATTTTTGATTTAAAAGACATACTTGATCAAAGAAAGATTTTAATTTACCTTGAAGAATCTTCTCAAGTACTTGAGGAGGTCTATCTTTAGGAGCTTGGCTTTCTGCAATTTCAATTTCTTTTGCTTTTAATTCTGCTGGTACTTCATCAGCATTCAAATAATCAGGTGATTCTGCTGCAATGTGCATACCGATATCTCTAGCAAACGCATCTTCTTTTGAAGAACCGTCTAACTCTACTGCCACAAAAATTTTGCCATTCATATGAGAATATATTCCAAGCGATCTATTTGGCACCTTTGCTATGGTTACAATTCTAGATACAACAATGTTTTCGCCAAGAACGGAAATAAGTTCCTTTCTAAGATCATCAACAGTTTTTGAAGGATCTTTTGGCAACGGTGTGAGTAAAAATTCTGCAACTGTTTCTGATTTTGCTTTTGCAAGAAGTTCTACAAGCTGCTGATGCAACTGACGAAATCTTTCATTGTTCACAACAAAATCTGTTTCAGCATTTAATTCAAGAACTGCAAGAGTTTCGGGCGTTTCAAAAAATTCAACGCGACCTTCTTTTGTTTCTCTTGCTTCTTTTTTAACCGCTGAAGCAATACCTGCTTTTCGAAGATCTTCAATCGCCTTCTCAATGTTTCCACCGGCGGCTTCTAATGCAGATTTGCATTTTGCAAGACCTACACCTGTTCTTTCTCTAAGTTGTTTGATCTGATCGGCAGTAATTACGCTCATTCTTTGCCTCCCACTGCAACTTCTTCTTTATCACGTCTTTTGTTATTGTAACGCTTTTTTTCTTCTTTTGGCTTGTCTTCGTCATCCATCATCTCTTCAATACCGCCAACTGCAATTCCAAGCTCTTCTTTTTTCTCAAGAATAGTTTGAGCTAATGCTTGAAGAATGATTTGGTTACTTTTTAAAGCGTCATCATTTCCAGCAATTACGTAGTCAATTAAATCAGGATCACAGTTTGTGTCGACAATTGCCATTACAGGTATGCCTAATTTTTTTGCTTCTAATACAGCAATATGTTCTTTTACAGAATCCACGATAATTAGTAAACCAGGTGGTTTTCTCATTGCGCGAATTCCTGAAAGGTTACGATTCAATTTTTCTTGTTCTTTAGACATCATTGAAAGTTCTTTTTTCGTAATCCCTTCTCTACCAGCAGAAACTTTCTTCTCAATACGCTCAAGCTTTTTAACAGACTGTCTGAGTGTTGTAAGGTTTGTTAACATTCCACCGAGCCATCTTTCGCAAACATAAAACTCACCGCAATCTTCAGCACATTTTTTAATGACAATCTTTGCCTGCTTCTTTGTACCTACAAACAAAATACTTTGATGCTTCTCAATTACTTTTGCAACCACATCACATGCAGCTCTAATTTGATGCATTGTCTTTGATAGGTCTAAAATATGAATGCCACCGCGCTCACCGAAGATATATTTCTTCATTTTTGGGTTCCAACGCTGTGTCTGGTGTCCGAAATGTACCCCAGCTTCCAACAGATCTTTAATCGTGATCTTCAAATCTCTTTGTTTCGTAGTCAAAATATCCTCTCAACATAAATAAAGTTTCTTAAATAGCGCCTGATCAGAATCGAACTGACACTCACAGCTTGGAAGGCTGTTGTTCTACCATTGAACCACAGGCGCGTCCTGGTAGGTATAACATCTTCTCACACTTTGGGTATTTTTGCCAAGTCTCTTATTTACTCTTTTGAAAAATAAAAGAAAGACTCACCGCAGAGTCGCAGAGATCACAGAGGGCGCAGAGGAAAAACAATAGTAAAAAAAATCAATATTGCTCTCAGAGTCTCTGCGGTGAATCTTTCTTTTTGAGTTGTTCCCCTATATAGGGATTTTTTTTATACTGGAAAAATGAAGGATGTCCCTGCCAAAGCGTCTCATGTTCTAAATATAATTTTACTTGCCTTTTTGCTTATTGGAATTCGAGTTTGGTATTTGGGTGTTGTTAAGCATGAAGAACATAAAGAGCTTTCAATGCGACCTCGTCAAAAGGTTGTTATAGATATTCCCAACAGAGGGACGATCAGGGATCGATTTAATATTCCTCTTGCGGTGAATAAAATTCAGTACAATGCATCGGTTATGTTTGATCAAATCCGCAATTTGCCAAGGGTTACATACGAAAAAGATGCTTTTGGGAAGCGAAAAAGAATTTATTACAGAAAAGAATACATATCTAAGTTGTCCGCTTTTCTAGGCGAAAATCTTGGATTAGATCCTGTATACATAGAGGATTTGATCCACAGTAAGGTCTCTTTATTTCCAAATACCCCTTTTGTTTTAAAAGAAAATATTTCAGAGGAAGATTATTATAAGCTTCGAATACGAGAACGTGACTGGCCAGGACTCACCATGCAAATATCTTCGAGAAGGTATTATCCAAAGGGGCCTGTCTCTGCAAATGTTTTAGGATACCTTGGAACAATTAGCGAAAAGGAATTCTTATCGATTCAGGGTGAGTTGCAAACATTAGAGCGCTTTATAAAAGACCGCCAGATGGGCTTGCCTACAATATTGCCAAAAGGTTTTTTAAGCGCAGGAGATGTATCAAAGCGGTATAAAGAATTAAAAGATAAAAGCTACACCCTACAATCTAAGATGGGTAAATCGGGCATTGAGGGTAAATTTGATGACCAGTTAAGGGGCATTTCTGGCAAAAAAAAATATGAAATTGATGTGAAGGGGAACTTATTAAGAGAATTGCCAGAATCTTATACTGCAACACCAGGCAGAAGATTTATTTTAACGATTTCCTCTGAACTTCAAGAGTTTGCTGAGTCTCTTCTCATTGAAAGCGAAATGACTAGGCACGATCGGTTTCAAACAGCTGGAAAGGACCACTCCCTTGCATTTTCGCCTTGGATAAAAGGAGGGGCAATTGTTGCAATGATCCCATCTACAGGTGAAATTGTAGCGCTAGCTTCCTATCCACGATTTGATCCCAATGATTTTGCACTAAAGTCAACTTCATTTAATGCAGCGAAATGGCTTGAACTCCCCTCCTATATTGGTCAAATCTGGGATGGTATCAAACCACTTGAACGAGAATTTGGCGCTGTTTTTAAGCCTGAAAGATTTCGAGAAGTAGCGCCCCTCTCTCTTGGCCTTTATCTAGAGATGATTCTTTCTACAAAATCGGAAGTAAGGCGAGCAATTGAACATATAATGAATTTACAAACAGCAATTTATCTCCAAAATACTGCTGAAACATTATTTAATCTGAGCGGTGAAATTTCTATTCACGCTCTGATTGATACGCTGTTCCCTCCTGAAAAAGGACATAAAACATCTCTTTATCATACCTCAAAAGAAAAGCGAATAGAAATTTTAGAAAAGCTTCAGCAAAAAACAACTCTTCTTGGAGAGTTAACAAAAGAGCTAACAACTTACCTTAGTGGTGTTACAGAAAATGATGATAAAATCCTAGTTCTTGATCTCATTCGATTAATTTGTCCGAGCCACCTATTTGACGATTCTCTTCTAACACAAACAGGGTCAGAATCACTTTTTGCTTATCGTGAATTTAATCAAGCTGTGATGAGCGTACAAAATGAGATTAAAAAAACAGCAAGAGAAGTATTTCATCATCACGATTTTCCCAAATGGCGCAAAGACTACTTTACCGGTTATCTTAAAGAGAAACGCGATGAGGAAAAAGCAAATAAAACCTATCAAAGACCTTATCTTGACTACCTTACTGAAATGGAAGAAGTTCTATTTGAAAGCTTTTTTCAAAAGCACCGTTTCGAATTTTTGGCAGCTTTTCTTTTAGACAATGCACCATTAGACAGTAACGATCCGCGCTTTATCTATTTTGATGCACTCATCAAGAAAGGCTTAGACCACAAAATCACCTCTGCAAACTTACTTAAAAATCACCTCCTTACTTTAGATTCTGAATTTGTCATCCCCTATTTAAGGACGATGCGCTCTTTTAGCGAACTAAATCGACCACTCTTTGGAAGATATTACTTTCCCGCAAAGGCTGGCAAGGAAGCCACTGAAAAGGATTTAGCAAGGCATTTTTACCCAGCATCTGGTTTTGGGTATGCAAAATCTTTTGCTTTTCAAGAGACTTGCCCTCTTGGATCAATTTTTAAGTTAATTACAGGTTATGAAGGTCTTAGACAGCACTATCTCAAAGGTAAAGAAAAACACTCCTTCTCGCTTAACCCACTTACTCTAATTGATCAATCACCAGCCTATACAGAAAAACTCTCTCCATCAACAATTCTTGGGTATACAGCTGCAGGTCTTCCTATTACAAGATCTTACAAAGGGGGAAGAATTCCGCGCGGTCACCTAAATATTGGTAGGATTGATTTAAAGGGGGCGCTTGAAAGGTCCAGTAACATCTATTTCTCACTTTTATCATCAGATGTTATAGAAAATCCATCAGATCTTACCCATACAGCTTCCATGCTAGGATTTGGAGAGAAAACAGGAATTGATCTCCCAGGAGAAGTTAAAGGCTATCTGCCAACTGATATTCAAACAAATCAAACAGCCTTATACGCGTTTTCTATTGGGCAACACTCATTAACCGTAACACCTTTACAGACAGCCGCTTGCATTTCCGCCTTTGCGAATGGAGGCAATCTTTTAAAACCTCAAATTATTAGCACTATTGCCAATTTGGAACCTCAGAAAACCCCAAGTATCATTGAGAGCAAAGAGAACTTTCGTTATAAAGACTACCTCTATAATGTAGGTATCTACTTCCCCCTTTTTACAGAAGCAGAAGAGAGGCCGAGCATCCCCTTTATATGGAGATCCCTTCCAGAAATCAAATCTGAAATCTATCTTCCCTATGAAATTCGAAACTATCTCTTTGAAGGCCTGCATGAAGTTGTTAACGGCGCAAGAGGAACAGCCAGATCGTCAGTCATCAAAACCCTTTCCGAAAATCCCCGCATGAAAAATGACTATGACACCACAAAACCTTACATGGCCGGCAAAACCTCGACAGCCGAAGTAGTCTATAGACCCTACCTAAACAGAGAAGAAGGCCCCATCATCTGCAAACACGTCTGGTTTGGAACAGCCGCCTTCACCTCCACCGAAACCTTCGAAGAAAGCGACCTAGTCGTCATTGTCTGCCTCCGCTTTGCCGACCACGGCAAAGAAGCCGCCCCCCTCGCTGCCAGAGTGATCAAAAAATGGCGCGAAATCAACCCCTAATCTTGCAATCTTGCGGGGTCAGGCACCGATACTTGATTTGCTAATCTTGCAATCTTGCGGGGTCAGGCACCGATACTTGATTTGCTAATCTTGCAATCTTGCGGGGTCAGGCACCGATATGCAATTTATCGAAGCGAGAAATAACCCGCATTTATCGCAAAGAGAAATTGCAGATCGCGAGTCCGGTAGGATGGGCGGATCAGTGCTCTGCACGGACGCCCGAGCGATATGCAATTTATCGAAGCGAGAAATGCGGGTTAAAAGCGGATGCCGATCTGGGCGCCTGTCCGTTGGTCAAGGTATTGATGGCCAAGGTCGGCGTCATAAGTGACTGTGATGTAGGCGGAGTCTTGTGCAAAGTTGCCGGTGAGGGCGGCGCCTGGTGAGAAGAGGCTGCGGTTTGGGTAGTAACCCTCTGTAAGGAAAGTTTGGGGGAAGTCTACGAATGATGAGGTGAATAGAGTGCCGGTAATTCGGTTTTCGGAGACCCAACTGAGTTTGATATCTGCGATGATACGACTACGATTGGAAATGTTGAAGCATCTTGCAAAGTTGATTCCGAGCTCGTTTCTAAAAATCTGGGGATTTGTTTTATGTACGTCTAGATCATAGACGCCAGCTCCTGTTTCGGTGAAGGGCCTTTCATGTTGGATGATATAGTCCATAGATTCAAAGGGTCTGATCGTAAATCCAAAACAATTAATATTTAGTCCGCCATCTAGGTGAGTTAAGAGTTGGGTTCCGTTATGGTTACTATGTGCGGTTGTATTGACGCCGGTATAAACAATTTTTCTGCTTGCAATGTAATTGTTTGTGGATCCAAGTAACGAAGCATTGATAAAGGTTAGCGTTCCTATTGCTGAGCCATAAACTCCAAGGTACCCACTTGTAACATGTCCGCTACCTTGATCTTTATACCACTTCACATCTGTGTATGTGCCGCCCCCCATAATTCCTATGTAGCCATGTTTTGCAACATTGAAATCTAGACCAATTGAGCCACCACCGCTGCTTGTGTGGTACCCAACTTGTGGATTTGTATCGATAAAATTAGAGGGTTGTCTCAATTTTGAATTAAAACCATCGATCCAAAGGTAAACAGGATTACTATTGATTTTACACCCTTTTACATGGGGACAATGTTTTCTATCTAAAAGATTTTGAAAGCGTAGACTAATTCCGTTTTGCACTCTAACGGCATTATTTTGCTGAATGATTGCAAGCCCTTTTAACTGAGCAGGACAAAGCTCATTTAACGCAACTTTTAATTCGGTTTGTGAAAGATCAAAAAGGTCATCTAACGGTTCTACCCAAGCAGCGATATTTGCATCAGAAATTGAGTCTATTACATAACCAACTTGTCTTGCATTAAACCCTTCGCCAATTTCTACTGCTGACTTAACGGTTAGATACAAATAGAGGATGTCAGATGTATACTGAGTCACTACATCTGTTCGATCAGATGGTGTAATCACATTTGTAAATGTACCTGTCAATCCCCCTGCTGCATTAATCACCTCATAAGCGTGGCTTGGATCATAAGTACCTCTTTGTGGAATTACATTTAATGTGGCGCCCGAATTAATTGTAACAGCGCCAGTTGCAATTATATTATCAGATGTTACTTGTGATAACTCTACATTATAAGTAGATCCTGATAAAGCAGTGTATGAACCAACATGCAATGTTCCAATGCTATTACCTGGCTCTATTATTCCAGAAACAGTGACACTACCTGCAATTGTTCCAACTCCCTTGATCGTAGCGCCGGATGCAACTGTTGTCGCAGAAGAAGAAACACTCCCATTTACAACAAATGTTCCCGCATTTACAGCAGTGGTCCCTGTATAAGCACATGTTCCTGATACTGTAAAAGACCCAGCCCCCAGTTTAATTAAATTTCCGGCAGTTGCGCTCATACCGCCTGAAAAAACTGTCGAATTAGAGTTCCCCAAAGTCAGAGTTCCTGTACCTAAGTTAACTGTTCCTGCACCACTTAAATTTCCAATTGTGTTTGAAAAAGAAGCAAGATTTAAAGTAGCACCTGTTAGAACCGTAACATCAGAAGTTGCAGAAAATGCTTGTGTACTGCCTGCAGCAAGAGTGCCTGCTGCGATTGTTGTTGCCCCTGTATATGTTTTTATACCATTAGTCGTAAATGTTAAAGTACTTGTACCAGTTTTTGTAAATGTTCCAGATCCTGTCATAGTTCCTGATAAAGTTAATACACCACCGAGACTCAAAGAAATTGTTCCAGGGCCTGTAAGAGTAACAGCTCTTCCCGAAGAAAAATTACCTGCAATGTTAGTCAAAGTACCATTATTAAAAATAAGGGATCCTGCTACATTTCCAAGTCCACTGTCCTGATAAATTTGAATGGCTCCACCACTAATTGTGGTATCGCCTGTATAAGTATTGATACCAGAGAGTTCTAACGTTCCTGCTCCAACTTTTTCTAAGCCACCACCTCCAGATATTATCCCGGAAAACGCAGTGCTTGTCCCATTAAATCCAACAGTTAATTTGCCACCACCTAGAGTTACTGAGCTACCACCAGTTCCTATCAAACCACCTATTGTATTTGGAAACCCAGCTAGGTTCAGTGTTCCTGCAGCAAGTGGAAAATAAACTGTAGACATAGAGGCAAATGCACTTATTGCTCCCGCCTGAAGTGTTCCGGCATTAATAGTTGTCAAATCTCCATATAATGCTTGCCCCGTTTCTGCAAGAGTAAATGTACCGGCTCCATTTTTTGTTAGGCCTCCATGAATAGTTGTTATGCCAACTATTGATCCAGAGAACGTACTCGTTGGATTAGCTAAGGTTAAAGTTGCATTACCGAGATAAACGGTGCCAGTTCCAGTTAAATCAAGAATGGTATTCGCATTACTATTTAGACTCAGCGTAGTGCCAGAAGATAAATTCACAAGTGATCCTGCAGAAAATGCAGCAGCAGCTCCGGCCTTAAATGTTCCACCAGTAACAAGAGTATTTCCAGAATAAGTTGACGTTCCACTTAAAGTAAAAACACCAGATCCTGCTTTTGTGATATTCGCAGCTCCTGTCCATGCAGTTGAATTGTAAGTCCCTGCATTATTATCACCGCCAAACGTTAAGGCTGTCGTTGAAACAATCGTTCCCGTTCCATTCAAGTTTGCAATCGTGTTTGGACCCGATGTTAACGTAAGCGTTCCACTGCTCATTTGAACCATTGAGTTAGATGATAAAGTTGTACCGCCCGTTGTCCAATTCCCTGCAATTGTTGTAGTTCCCCCATACGTATTTGCACCACTTGTTGTAAATGTGCCAGCACTAAGAGTGACTCCCCCAGATCCGGAAATCACGCCCGAATAACTCGTTCCTCCAGTTACCATTGTCAATATTCCTGTCGATGCGCCAAGTGTTACATTCGTGGTACCTGTTAAGGAAGCGATATGTGTTGGATAGCCATTTAAGGCTAGTGTACCACCTGATAAGGTGACTGCTGTATAAATTGAGGTAGGCAATGCATCCACTATTCCCATTTGCAAAATGCCGCCACTCACAGTTGTTGTACCCCCATACGAACTGCTACGGGATAATATAAGCGTCCCAGTGGATCCTGTTATAACAAGACTTCCCGTACCGGCAATTGCTCCTGCAAAAGTAGTCGTTGTAGGTGTCGGGACACCTGTATTAATAGTTAAAGTTCCTCCTCCCCCTCCAAAATTGACTGTTGAAGGAGAATTTCCTGCTAAACTTGCAATTGTAGCTGAATTATTGTTTAGTTGAAGAGATGTGTAGCTCTCAAGAAAAAGTGCCGAACTATGTGATAACGCATCAGCTGTGCCAGCAGATAGTACTCCGCTGTTAATAGTAGTCACACCGCTATAGGTATTTTGATTTAAACCAGTAGTATAAAGAGTATAATTTACAGAATTTGCAAATGTAAGACCGCCTGCGCCAGTAATTGCCCCATAAAAATTGCCGGTTGGATTGGCAGTCCCTGGATATCCAATCGTCAACGTAGTATTTATATCATTTAAAGTTAAAGAAGTAGCACCTGCAGTAAGCGTCAAATCTGTTAGATTTGCAATTGTATTAGCACCTGAAATAGTAAGATTGCCTGTATTCCCTACACCTGCAGGAAAAGAAACAGTTGCCGTATTGGGAAGGGTGCCTGCCCCGGCGGAAATGCCTCCCGAGCTATTGATTGTGATTGTTCCTGTATTGGTAATAGTTTGTGATCCGGCAAGTGTGAATGTTCCCGTTCCATTTTTTGTGAGTCCCCACCCGTCAGCATTAGCGGCAAGTATGCCTGAAAAAGTTTGGGAAGCGTTATCTCCCCCAAGTGAAAGGGTGCTGCCTGCTAAATTGACAAATCCAGATCCCGTTAAATTTGCAATCACATTAGAATTTGAATTTCCATTGAGTTGAAGAGCTCCACCTGATGCAACATTAACAAGGGAATTTGCGGAAAACACATTAGATCCACCTGCACTAAGAGTTCCATACACAGTTGTAGTTCCGTAATAAGTAGTGCCTCCAGAAACGCCTGTTAATGTAATTGCGCAAGGGGCACTTATCGTCAAACTTCCGCCTGGTAAGCCGCCGTTATCAGTAATTGGTCCAGCAAAACTTTGAGAAGAGCCAGATCCCAGTCCGGAAAGAGTTAAGGTATTACTATTAGTTAGCGCAACAGAACCCATTAAAGCTGCTGTAGAAGACAAATTTGCAACGGTATTATCAAAGTTATTTAAACTAAGCTCACCGCCCAAAAATGAGTCAGTAAAAGTAATCACTGACTTTGTAGAAAAGGTATTCGCACTACCTCCATACAAAATAGCGCCACCAGTTATTGTTGTTGGTCCTGAATAGCTTGAACTATTTTGCGTGGCATTTTTTAATGTTAAACTGAAACCAGATAGAGCAAGGCCTCCTGTTCCGGTGATGCTTCCTTCATACGTACAGCTAGGACCTACAATACTTAAGTTAACTCCGGATCCGGTTAATCGAACTTCACCACCTAAGCCACTTAACGTATTTACTGTATTGCTGCCCGTGATTTCAAAAATACCATTTGTTACAATCAGATCTATATTAGGCGCGCTTACTGGAAAGACATTTGCTCCCACACTAAATGAAGAAAGAGAATTACTAAAATTAACTGTAAGGCCGCCAGAAGTAATTAAGTTGAAAGTTCCCGAAAAACTTTGATTTGTTAGACCTGTATAAGTAGGCCCTAACTGGAGCGCACTCCCAATCAAAGTGATTGCACCAGACCCTGTTAAGTTTGCAATCTGGTTATTATATGTGACTAGATTTAAAGCTCCCGAAGATAGAGTAAATAATGAATTCGGAGATAACGTGTTAACAGCCCCTGCTACCCAAGCACCCGAATCTTGAATTGTTGTTATACCTGTATAAGTATTTAAACCTGCAGTAAGAAAAGCTAGCTGATTTATAGTAAATGACAAGGTAGCCATTGTTGGAGTAGTTGCGCCATCTATGATTATACCGTTATAAGAACACGATCCCCCGGACGGAGTCATAGTAATACCCCCTCCATTTAGCTTCACTTTACCGGTAGAATCACCACTTATTAAAAAATTAAGCTCTATATTCTTTCCATTTACATCTAAAATGCCGTTTGATGAGATTCCTAATCGGGTATCTCCATTTAAGGCATTGCTACTCCCTATTAAAAGAGTTCCATTACTAAGCCCAATCAATGCAAGCGTACCTAAGTAATTCGAATTATTAAGTTCAAATGTACCAGCTCCGCTTAAAACAAGCGTATTTGTTCCGGGAGTTACGGCGTTCAACACCCCAGCATAACTACTTGTAGTAGAAATAGGCACATTAATTGTCAGATTAGCGCCCAAATTAACAATTGGAGTGGTAGCAGTAGTTGACAAACCTGTAATTGTAGTTGCCCCTGTAATATTCAGAGTACTTGAGCCACTCATGGCAATCGGCGCTGTCGAAGCTGCGCCATTAAAATTAAATGTGCCACTTGGCAGAGTCAGCGGCGACGAGTTTGAAGTCGTAATTGTTCCGACATATGTGCCACCAGTAGTTAGCGTAAGAGCACTAGACAAACTAACTTGAGCGCCAGCAGAACCATTTAATATAGAAATTGAGTTAAGTCCCGTATTGGAAAGAATTCCAGCTGCACCAACGGATACTGTACTGGAATTAGGAAGAGCACCTGCTGCTGCGCTTAGAGTTCCACCCGTAATTGTGATGGTTCCTGGAGCTGTAATGCTCGTACTATTTGATGAGTTACTAAGAGTAAAAGTCCCACCAGTAAGCTTAGTAATACCCCAACCTGAATTCGCAGAAAAGAGACCCGCATAGGAGCCTGAATTTAAAGTAAGCGTGTTACCGGCCAAACTTACAAAGGAGCCCGCATCCCCAGTTAAACTTGCTATAGAGCTATTATTCCCATTTAAAAAAAGAGCACCGCTTGTCATGGCAAAAGCGGAACTACTTGAGAGGCCAGCTGCACTACCTGCGCTGAGAGTTCCTTGAATTGTTGTTGCGCCTGAATAAGAGGAAGTTCCCCCTAATGTGAGTGAATTATTGCTTCCAATTGTAAGGCCACCTGCTCCACTAATATTTCCATTAAATGTCGATGATGCATTGCCATTTATCGTCAGAAGTGTGGTAGTCGCAATTGATCCAGTCCCTGAAAGTGAATTAATTGTATTCGCAGCATTATTTAAAGTTAGAGTTCCAGAACCTAAAGTAAGATTTCCAGCGGAAATAGCCCCCGTAATTGAAATACCCGTTGCCCCAGGCGTAATCGTAATATTGTTTGTCGAAAAAATTAATCCGCAAGATATAGTGGCGCCTCCCGTACCACTGTTACTAATGCTACTTGTAACAGCCAAAGGACTGCCAGAGATTGTATAAGCACCCGTTGAATTAAATGCTAAGGTTGCAATACTCAAACCGGAAATATTCACACTAGGCTGAAAGGTAGGAGCCGCAGATGTAAAATTTGCAATTCCACTGGGAACTGCAGCCCCTGACCAATTTCCTGTCAAATTCCAAGCAGTAGACGTACCACCAACCCAAATGCCATCAGCTGCACAAAGCTGTACTGCAAGAAGACCACAGGCAATTATATATCTGCTAATTTTCAACTATATACCGCTTATTTTAACTACTTTAGCTCTATCATAATGTTATGGGCTGAAACGATAATTTTATATTTATCGGGGAATTTCATTGTGGCAAATGAGCCTACTATACCATCCCCTGCAGATACAATTTCATAAGAAGATCCAGAGGTGAAGGTAGAAGGTGGAGCAATATTAAGCGTAACATTATCCCCAATGATAAATTTTCCGGTTGTAGTAAGCGATTCATTTGATTCAAGATTTACTTCTAAAGTTGAATCAGAGCATTGTGAATAATTCCCCACAATAACCATTTTATCGGGTTTACAAAGCCCAAGATTTTTTACATCTCCAACAATAATGCCATTTCCTTGAAGAGTTGCGCCAGACTGTATTGTTACGCTCGAATTAATCATTCCCGTTAGATTAAAAACACCTTCAGTAATTGTTGTAGGTCCAGAATATGTGCTTAAACGAGAAAGAGTTAATGAGCCCTTTCCATTTTTAACAATTCCACCAGCACCTGAAATAGTACCGTCAATTAGAGAGTCATTATCATCTGAAAGGGTTAGTATTGCCCTCCCAAGCTTTACCTCGCCACCGAGCAGTCCTCCTCCATTTATTGAAGGAATTGTACAATTATTTCCTGCTAAATCTAAAACGGCGCCATCCATATTAGCAATTTGAATGGAAGATGAAGAAGGAAAGGCATTCATAATTCCTGCTCGCAAGGTGCCATTATCAATTTTAATTGGACCTGCAAATGAATTTTTTGGGCCAGATAAAGTTAAAGTTCCGATGCCAACTTTTACAAGGCCGCCCTCACCAAAAATGGAACCATTGTACACTGTATTTGTATCATCACCAACAGTAAGAGTTGCACTACCTAGTAAAATATTGCCACCAAGATTTCCGCCGCCACTTAAACTAGCAATCGTATTATCGTAGTTATTCAAGTCCAAGACAACACCCGATGTATTTAAAATCACAACTCCAGAAACAGGTGAAAATACATTCTTCCCATTGGCTTCTAATATCCCACTTTGAATTGTCGTTAATCCCCTATAACTATTCAAACCCGAAAGAGTTAACTTAGCTTGACCCTGTTTAGTGATTCCACCATTACCCGTAATCTCACCTGTAATCAGGCAATAATCTTTTTCTCTACTGCAATTAGGATTTGTAATATTAGCGCTAATCACAATCGTATTCTCTAACTCGAGTAAAGAGTTAATCTCCGCCTTACCAGTCACCAAAATTGAGTCGTAAACATTTAACTGACCTGAAGATAAGCTATACAAATACTCACTATTTATAACGATAGATTTAACACTTACAGTTCCATCGACAGTAATCTTTGCTGGCCTAGATAAAATAAAAGGGGGAAATGTTGCAACATCATTTCGACCATCTGGATAAAGCGCGTTCAATCCTGAACCTGGCACCCAATCTTTTTCCTCCTTCCACTTTCCGCCCCCATCATTTTTCCACGTAGCAGAACCTGCTAAAAGACCCACCTGCGTAAGACTTAAAATTCCAAAACCCAAAAGGCAAACTGCATTTCTCAAAAAATACCCCCACAAAACAATTAACTGTCCTAAAAGCAAGATACAAAAAAAAACTTAACTGTACACACTTATTTAAATCAGGTCCCCTGAAATCATCTTGCAATCTTGCGGGGTCAGGCACCATAATCTTGCAATCTTGCGGGGTCAGGCACCGGGATTGTTTCGGGAAATTATAAATAAGTGATTAGTTTTGAGGCGGTTAGTGGGGAGGGGGATTTGGCGCCGGCAAGGGCGTGGAGTGTTGCGCCGAGAGTTGCAGCCAGATGAAGGGAAGCGCCTTGGGCGATGAGGGTGGTGATGATGCCGGCAAGGGCGTCGCCCATTCCGGCGGTAGACATGTTGCTTGTTCCGAATGGGATAATGATTTTCGGGTGGTTAGGAGAAATAATTGTTGTCGCAGGACCTTTATATACTATTATAATGTTATGAAGGAGGGAAAATTCTTCAGCTTTTTTTATGAGATCCAGATCGCCTAAACTTTCATCTAATTGCAAAAGTTTTTGCAGTTCACCTTTATGGGGAGTGAGGATTGCATTTTCTACACCACCTTTGAAAAAAAAGAGTGCGTCGCCATCGATAACAATGGGGCATTTTGCTTTACTATATAATAGGTCTAGTAATTTGGGAATATCCCCTGTTCTTCCTAAACCGGGGCCCACAAGGATTGCTTTTGTTCGATGGAGTTCTTCTAGCAATGTTTGTATTTGACTCATTCTTACAACTTCTGGTGGCAAAGCCGCTAATTCGCATTCCATTCCAGGTGAGTGAAATAGACGAATAATTCCAGCGCCCATTTTTTGCGCACCCATTGCAGCAATGATAGCGGCACCTGGCATACCAGGTGATCCCGCAACTAATACAACTTGTCCTACACTATATTTATTTGCAGTTCTTACTCTAATAGGAAGATTTTTTGAAACAATTTCTTGATTAACTATATATCCAAATGGAAGAGCTTTTTCTACATACTGTTTTGAGAGACCAAAATCGACTTTAATCAGATTCCCTACATAGTCAAAACCTTGATTATATAAGTGACCAACTTTCATAAGACCTAAATAAGCAGTAATTTCAGCAATAACCGCAACAGTTTCAACGCGCCCTGTATCCCCTGCTACACCAGAAGGAATATCAATAGAAATAACTGGATTTTGGGCCGCATTCACCTTATCAATGACTTCCTTCATAAGGCCTGTTACTTTTCCATGAAATCCCGTTCCAAGTAACCCATCTAATATAAGAATGTTGGGCGGAATAACAATCTCACCCACTGGATAAATCTCCCCCCCCATTTTAAGAAAACCGTTTGCATGAATCTGGCAGAGCTGACTACAATCACTGATTGGAAACAAGTGGTGCGCCGCTACTTTATAACCAATAGCCAAGAGCTTTTCACCCACAGAAAAGCAATCCCCTCCATTATTACCCTTTCCGCATAGTAGCAAAACAGTACGGGGCAATTTTTTTTCTTCTATATACCGTAATACGATATCTAAAATTCCTAAAGCCGCCTTCTCCATATACTGATCTGCAGTAGCATCACCCTCCAAAATTGCAACAGATTCTATGCGTGCCATTTCAGACGCAGATACAACCTTATCACCTTCAACAGAAACAGGAAAATATTTTTGAGTCATACATTATATATGGGATACTCGTGCAATGTTTTCAATAAATTGTATAAGATTAGAATTATCATTTTTGGATCATGCTGAAAGCAAATGTGTTAGTAAAATTTCAAAATGTTATAACATCTAAATAAAAAAGGGATAACTACAATGACTACTATTATTATTATCAACCAAACAATCAATGATGTACAATTAATTACCCCAAATAAAAATTCAACGCCTAATCTCGGCACCTGGACTGGCACAACAACGACTATCCAGCCAATCCCTACTATATACTATAAAGTCCCCACTAAAACAAAAGCTCAAGGAACATTTACAGGAACTATAATAACTCTTAGGATAGTTGGAGGAACTCTTTATAACATAGATTTTAACATTCCCACTTACACTTCACCAGATAATGTCATGAGCTGTTCCGGAGATACAACTACCTATACATGCACTTTTAGCGATGCTTCATAATCAGCGATTGCCTTTAGCATTTGTGCAAAACCTTCTTTAGGATTTTGGTTCTCATAGAGAATGTGGTACATGGCTGAAATGATGGGGAGATCTAGGGAGTGTTTTTTGGCAATGTTGTAGGCGGAGAGAACTGTATACTCACCTTCTACGACCATGCCGATTTTTTCTTTTGCGTGGGTGGCTGTGCCGCCCTGTCCAAGTAGAGTGCCGAATGTGTAGTTACGGCTGAGGTTGGAGACTCCGGTAACGATCAGGTCACCGATCCCGGCTAGTCCGTAACAGGTTTCTTCTTTTCCACCTTTAATTTTAGCAATTGCGCACATCTCTTTTAGGCCTTGCGTGATGATCAGCGCTTTTGTGTTATAGCCATATGATAGCCCTTCTGCAAGTCCAGATGCGATGGCAATTACGTTTTTGATAGAACCGCCAACTGCTGTTCCGAGAACATCAAAGCTCTCAGCTATATGAAAATTGGGAGACTGAAACACTTCTTTAATAATTTCTATAACCTCTGCACTAAGACTTGCACCTACTGCAGCAGACGGCTCTTTAAACATCACTTCTTTTGCTAAGGTAGGTCCGCTCATGCAGCCAATTAATTGTTTATCGCCAAAAATTTCATAGGCAACTTCTACAAGAAGTTTGCCAGTTTCTTGTTCTATCCCTTTAGAAGTGATAATAAATGGGATATTTACAGATTTTAATGCTTCGCATACAGGTCTAAATCCCTTAGCAGTTACGCATTCGACAATGACATCGCACTCTGAAATATCGGCTAAATCTCTTGTATAAGTAATACTCGGAGAAACAAGGAAGTCTTTAAATTTGGGGTGGCGATGAAACTCTTCTAAATGGGCAAGCACATCTTCTTCAATGGACCAGAGAACAACATTATGTCCATTTCTTGCGATTAAATCAGCGAGGGTAATCCCCCATGCGCCGCTTCCTAGAAATCCAACTTTCATCAAATCACCTCACATTTTCAATATAGTATACTACATCTTCTTTTGTTTTTATAGGGGCAAAGACGGTTTTTCTATCTTTCAAAATAATTTTATATGTATTTGCTAGCGAAAATGCATCAAAAATGAACTTTTCAAAATGTTTACCCTCATTTCTGGTGACCTGATGCCAGGGGAGATGGGATTTGGCTGCTTTTTCAAAAAAAGATTTACTACAGGAAAAAATACCGCTATACCCGAGTTTCCAGCGCTCCTTCTGCTCAATCGGGATTTCCATATACTCGGCCACATAGAGTTTTCCCTCTTTATCTATAAGGGCGCCGATGCTTTCCTCTGGAGACTGCTTTTCAATTGCCAAAACAGCAAGCTCTTCCTTTCCAAGTGAGATGGGCTCTGCAAGTGGATTATCAATCGGAAGGACGCAAATTTCATCGATATCACTCCACTTATCCCAAAGGTTTGATCCGTAAAATGCAGAAAAAAGCGCGCCATTACCTTCAGGCGATTCTTCGTAATGATTCGTCAACCTCGGCAAGCACCTTTCTTGAAAAAGGTCAATATGTACATACCCCTTTTTCTCTAAAAAGGCCTTCGTCTCTTTATGAGTAGCAGGTGAGGTCATGATGGCGCATCTGCCACTGATTTTTTCAAGTAAGATTTCGTATAGACTTTTTTCCCCAATGGGAAAGCACCCTTTGGGACCAGAAAAACCAAGTCTTCGGCCCATTCCGGCTGCGAGTATAATTACGCCCATTTTTTTTACACTTTTATGAGTTTCGGTAGAATAGGCAGGCTCTTTTGCATTAATAAAGGAAAAGGGGGCAATTTTTTGATTCAAAGCTTCTGTTAGAAGAGCGCGCTTCATCTCTTTTACCACTTCATCAACTTCTATCTGTTTCATACACCGAAAATCAATGGGGCAAGTTCTTTTATAGCAAGGTGAACAGGAAACTGCCTTATAGATGATTTTTCCTCTTTTGTAGGGACCTGTTGCATAGGGGTTTGTTGAGCCAAAAAGGGCGACAAGAGGAACTTTCATACTTGCGGCAATATGCATAGGACCCGAATCATTGGTAAGAAAAGCATCGACACTTCCAATTTCTTCTACAAGTTCTCGTAGAGTTGTTTTGCCCGCTAAATTTAGGACTCGATCATCAAAATTTTGACAGATAGAATCCACAAGAGGTTTAGTTAATTTATCCCCAAAAACTTTGATCTTGCTATTTGGAATTTCATCTAAAAGTCTTCGAATCACATCAGCAAACCTCTCGGGTGGCCAACACTTTGCAGAGCCGTACGCAGCTCCTGGATTGATACCAAAAATGGTGCGCCCGATTTGTTTCTCTTTGGGAGGAATAAATAACTTTGGCTCAGAAGAAGATGGTGAACCGATTAGCTGCTTGTAAGTAAGGACTAAATGCTGCTTTTCCTTTGATTTTGGAAAGGGGATATTTTCGGTTAGTAAAAACCCCCTTGATTTTTTAGCAAAACCAACTCTTTTTTTTACGCCTGAAAGCCAGAAGTGCCACGCAGATGAAAATGAATTGGTCAGCAAAATCCCGAGATCATACTTTTCTTGTAATAGCTTTGGGAAGAGCCTATTTTTTCGCGAAAAATAAATCACCTCATCTATATAGGGGTTATTTTCTAATATTTCCCCTAAAATACCTGTACATAGAGCTACAATTTTTGCATCTGGATAAAGGGCGCGCAAATCCTCTAAGACAGGCGTTGCCATCACAAAATCACCAATCCAATTGGGCATTCTTACGACAATTTTCATAGCAACTAAAATACAGGAAACTTAAGAATGTTGATATGAAAAAAATACTAGGAATCGATCCCGGCACAAAAATTACTGGCTGGGGAATCATTACCTTTCAAAATAACAGGTATTCATTAATTGACTGCGGCACAATACTGCCGAACCCAAAAGTCCCCCTCGAGCAAAAATACCTTCACATCTATGACGAACTCACCTCGATTATCCAAATTCACACCCCAGATACGCTCTCTATAGAAAGCCAATTCATGGATAAAAACTTCCAAAGCGTAAGCCTTATCGCTATGGCGCGGGCCATAGCCTATCTTGCCGCAGCCAAACAAAACCTTCCCATTTTTGAATACGCCCCTACTAAAGCAAAAAAAGCGGTAACAGGCAAAGGTAATGCTACAAAAGCAGCTGTTGCCCACATGGTTAAAATCCTCCTGAAACTCCCCCCTCATCCCCTTGCTGAAGATACTACTGACGCGCTCGCCCTTGCAATCACCCATGCCCACTTTTCCACAAGGCCAAAAATTTGACGGTAATTTTGAGGGGCTGTATAGTGGCGTCATGTACGATTCGATTAAAGGGCTTATTGCTCATCTCACCCCTGAATATGCAGTCTTGGAAAATAATGGGATCGGCTACAAGGTCTTTATCCCGATCTCTTTATATACAAGTGGGATCGCGTTAGGATCTAATTGCCAGCTATTTACAGAACTTGTAGTGCGCGAAGATGATATGAAGCTTTATGGCTTTATTTCTAGACAGGAAAGAGAGCTTTTTATGTTACTGACTTCGATTTCAGGAATTGGGGCAAGGACCGCGATTTCAATTATTGGACATGTTTCAGTCAATGATCTCCATGATGCTGTTCAGTTAAAAAATACAGCTTTGCTTTGCAAGATTCCAGGGATTGGCAAAAAGAGCGCAGAAAGACTCGTACTTGAATTACGAGATCGAATTAAACCTGACACGAATACAAAGATCAGCAAAAATGAAAATCATGGCCTGATGAGCGATGCAACTTTAGCTTTAATTCGTCTTGGCTATAATCAAAAGGTTGCGGAATCAGCCATCAAAAAGGCCATGGATGGCGTTTCTCAAGAAAACATCGGCCTTCCCAAACTCATTACTTCAGCCCTAAAAAACATCTAACCTGAATCATGTTTATTGACGACTGCTGCGCGCTGAACTAACAAAATACTATTTACTTGATCGACTGCGCGGAGCAGCAGCCTTTCACGTAACCGTAACCGACCCCGTAAGCGTAACCGATTTTCCTTTTTTTAAAGATTTTAACCAGGCTCTTAGACTCTAAGGAAGATGGTATGGGGCTCTCTTATTGAGCGAATCTTATAAATGATATTTTGTAATGTGCTGCTTTGAAGAGAAGTTGATTTATGATGGGGGGAAATAAATGCCTTTAGAGCAGATAAGTCCGCTCTAAGTAGGTAGTCTGTAAGAATTGCTTCTTCCTTGGCGTCATAATATGTATGGCCAAATAGGAATTTAACTTGTAAAAAGATTTGCTCCAATTCAGGGGATTTTAGCAATTCTTTATTTACCCGTATTTTTCCTTCAGCAACTATGAGTTTTGTATTGATATCAACAATTGCTTTTATTTCCGTTGGAAGGTTCATTTCACTTCTTTCTTTTCGCAAAAGTTTGCGCTGCTCTCTAGCTTCCTCCGCAGAAAGAAGGATAAACTGGGTAAAGAGCCCCTCCTCATCAAATACTAATAGTGCTTCTAAAATTGGTATTTGGAACTCATCAAAGGCAATCTTAGGAGTTGGCATTAGGTTATTAGATAGGATGATCCTGCGGTCTATTTCTGCGGCTATTGGCCTTATTTGATGATTTACATGTCCTTTTAAAACATTTGCAAGTGAAAAGATTGTATGAGAAGCGCTTGGCGTAAGTATCTCGGGCCTTTCTGTATAAGTTAATTTCGAAGGCCATTTTTTATGAAGAACAGACTCTCTTTTTTCCCTTTCATGTTTTACATGTTCCTTTACTTCTTGCTTAAGTTCCATTTTTTCTTTTTCCACTTCAAGTTCAGCTGTTGCCTGTGAAACTGTTACTTGCTGCCTAGCGCTACAATCAATTTTTTCTCGTTTTAAGACAGATTGTGGGTAGAAATTATGACCTATTCTCAGAAGACGCTCACTAATTTCCAAAAGCTCTCTATCTCGAAATAATGAGCTTGCTTGCGCCTCTCTATATAGGTGGCGCCTTAGATTTTCAAACACCTCAGCAGGTGTTGCATACACATCAATTCCACCAAAAAAGCGGGTCGGATTACCTGTATTTTCATTTAAGAAAATAGATTTAAATGATCTAATGATTTGTATCATCTTTTTAACATCTTTAGCTTCTATCGCTTTATCAAGAACTGCTCGCTGTATAACATTATGAAGGGCGGCTATATCAGAAGCAAAATTGTCTTCCAAACTTTCTTTTCCTTGATTTAAGAGGCAAAACGAAATGATTTTTTCAATTGTTAACTCGTCATCTCCTGCAATAAGCGCCTTTGTATAACCTGTTGTAATAAATTCAATATCTTGGTCTTTTGTTTTTAATCCACGCATTCTCCATATAGCTTGAAAAAGCTCTTCTGCAAGCGTAGATTCACCCACTGTAACAACTGCTTTGGTCTGAATTCCTTGAACAATGTCTGCCGCGAATGTATGGCTTTGATCAAAGTAGGTAAGCCGATCTTCTGGAGGTATTTTACTCTCTTTAAAAGGCATTGGGGCTCCCCTTCCTTTTTCCCAAATCATCTGCTCTTTTTTTACATTATAAAATACGACTGCTTTAAGATCTGTTTTTTCGATGTGTCTTAAAAGAGTTCTTGCAACAATCTCGTTTGATATCCCATTAAAAACAGCGCCCCTATCAATAATTGCTTTAAAACTAGAGCCTTTAGCAAAGAATCTGACGCAAATTTCATCTAATGCTTTGGAGGGGGCATCATCTAAAAGTGTATGACAAAGAGAATTTCTCTCCACAAGAAGAGAAACCGTCTCCCCTTGTGTTCCAGGATCTTTAAGCACAACTGAACCTTCAGGATAGGTTCCTGCATTATAAGGAGAAGCTGTGTAGCCGCTAAAACTTTTAAACATGGATGCCAAATTGTGGGCATTGTTAGAAATACTGTAATTATAATACCGAATCTGGTCCCGTACATGAATTCTGCAGTAGTCAAGGACAATAAAATCTGATTGATTTAGATTTTCATAAATAGCATCTTTTTCAAGAGGTGAGAATGAAAAAAGGTCATGCCCTTTAGAATGGGTTTTAAAATAGTTCCCTGCTTCCGTGTGATTCAGCATATCTAATGTATGGCCTGGAACTCTATCTAGCTCTGCCTTTGCTTTTGCTTTTAGACTATCTATAAATTTATCTAACTGCGTTTTATTCAATCTATCGGAAAGGAAGAGAATAGCTGTCTTTAAAAAGGCTGAAAATTGAATCTTATAGGTGGACTCAACTTCTGGATTTTCGTTACCATCAGATGGTTTTGCAAATTCTTCACTTCCTTCCTTAAGAGTCGCATAATTGACATGGACAATTTCTGAAAGAATACTTGGAAGAAGGGTATTTAGAGCTCCTTTAATAAGATCGATTCGCTCATCACTTTCTTTGTAGAATGCCTCATTCAAAAAATAGCGCTCTATTGCTTCATTACCCCTTGATAAGACTCTTGCAAGAAGAGGCAATATATCCCTTTTATAATCTTCTTCTTTAATTCTTCGCGGAGTTTCTGATCTTAAAGATAAAACGTCAAGAAGAGCTAACATCACCTCTTCAAGAATTTCTGCGTGCTCCTTTGCAAGGGGTTTTGCTATTCCAAGTGGGTAGTTTAGCTCTGTTTTCCGATCAAATTCAATGTGAGCCTCATCAATATTAACGTTTGCATGTTTTCTGAGTTTAAATAAAATCTTTTGGAAAAGCTCTAATCTTTCAAGCCAGCTACTTTTATCTTCTTTTTCAAAACTGCCTAAAACATCTAATCCTTCTTCTAAAAACCGTAGTTGTAATGCCTGAAACTGCTCTTTAGTTCCGTCCCAAATCCCTCTTCTTTCTATCATCTCATCTATATGAAGATTGAGCGCTTCTAATCTTTCTACTGTCCAACCAGATCTTGTGAGCGGAATTACACTTGTTATTTGCTCAAAAAGCTCAAAAGAAACCTCTGCACTTTTTTCCGTTGCACTGAGAGCAATTGCGCTTGGACGAAGATTAATCACAATACTTTCGCAATCAGCATCAATGACATCCTTAATCGGCATAAGTGTTGCAGTCTTGCCAATTCCCATAATCGCTTCACATACTTTTCTAGGATCTGCAGAGTTAAGCAAATTGATCAAAGGCCCATACTGCCTTTGCCAAATAAGGGTCTCGGCCTTTGCTTCAAAAACAAGAAAAACTCGTAAATGTCTTTCTGAGATTTCATTGAATTTATAAGCTCTTTTTACAGATGACCGTTTGAAATAAGCGTTCCACCTTGAACGAGAGACTAGATGGAGGGTGATTTTCTGATCATATTTTGTTTTATGACCCATAACATAATGAATGAGAATTTCTCTAAATGGTAAACCTATTAAGCTTTCTAACTCACTTTCCTCCATTGCAAGACTTTCAAAAATAGTTTTCTTATCACCAACAAATTTATGTGTAACTCCTGAATATTGCGGTAATTCAGTGTATAGAGTAATACTTTCATTGAGTTTTTCAAATTCCCTTGCAATCGCCGCATCACTTGTTAATGGGTATACAAATTGGAAAGGTCTATTAGCAACCCATTCAATTCTTTCTCCTCCTTGCAAGGTTAACTGTTCATCAATTTCTGCCTCCCTCCTAGAAAGCTCTGCAAAAGCCTCTCCACTAATAGCTTCTTTTAAAATGGAAGGTTTTTCTGCGGGTTTAGGAAGATCTGGGAGCGCTACTTTTTGAATCAGCCGAACTGCTTTATAAGTTGTATGTCCCATTTTGATACCGCGAAGTAGGGGGCTTACATAAAAAGGAAGTGCTTTTAAAACAGTTGAGCCGATATATGAAGTGATCTTATTTAAAGCAAAAGATTTGGTAACGCTTTTTAACACACTGAAACCAACTTTTGGCAATATCGAACGAAGAACAGTTTTTGTGGTACAAAGCCGAATTAAGCGCTTTTGTACAGTTTTACAAACTAGCGAACTTGGGTGAGGAAATATAAGCTTTGGATGACTTGATTTTGATAGAGTCTTAAGTATAAAAAAGAGCAGCCCGATTGATTTATCAGAAAATTTCCCATGGAACTGCTGAATCGTTTTAGCTAATTTTTCATGACCCTCTTCTTTGTTATACAAAATGAAGTAATACCTAATAAAACGATTATGAAGAGAGTTTGGAGTAAGTGCGCTCCGATTTAGTGGAACCTTATAAAACATTGCATTAGGGACAAACAAAAGAGCTGTCTTATCACTAAAAAGAGTTGTCTCATCACTAAAAAGAGTTGAGAGATACGGGTGATCCATAGCATCTAAAAGTTTTGGCATATAGGAAGTGGTAGTACTTTGCTCTAAAAAAGGCAAGGATGGCAAGGACTTCAAGAAGGGCAGTGAAGGCACTGTAAAATCACAGCTATCACTATCTGTCAATTTATGAATAAGAGCTCTTTCTGCTTTATAGCGCCAAGAACTATGTTGATCTCCATGTATTCTTCTAAGAAGTTGGTAGCGAAGACTACAGACAGGCAGCATAGCGAGATTTCTTACGCAATGTTTAAATGGGTCAAGCTGCGCTGGAATCTTACAATGAGCAGTTATATACTTTAAAATAAATAGTTCGTCATATTCAGTTAGAAATTTTTTCCCTTCCGTAATATACGAGCTATATACAGATTGAATCATTGCCCAAAGAGCCATTTCAATTTGCAAATTCTCCTCTTTAATAGGCGCTACACTCTGAAGAAGGGTGTTTTTATGTAAAATTGCAACCAATTTGAGAAAAATGGGAGCCCTGCTATTCATCGAAAATTCCAAAAATAAAATACATTTGATATATTCTTGTGTATCTTTACAAAATGGTTTTCTATGAGCAATACGAGCTAACCCGCTAAGGCTGAGTAAAGCATTTTTTTTATCTTTTCTCGTAATATAATGCAGAGTAAGAAAGGCCATTGCTGCGGGCTCTTCAGAAGTAAGCTCTCCCTTTTCATTAAATGAATAACTATAATATTTCGAAGCAAAAAAACTAGCAGTAGCTACTTTTTCAAGGAAAGTAGAAAGAAACGCTTTTTGCTCATGCATAAAGTGTTTTCCAAAAATCACTTTAATATCTGGGACCGGAATACAAATACGCCGCTCTAAAGTTGCCTCTGATTCGAGCACTAAATAATTTACAAAAGCTGAAAGCCTTACATCCTTTTGAACCTTAGATAAAGCGTAAGAACTTAATTGAGGATCCCTTGGATAGGCGCTGTACTTTCCCCCCTCTTCTCTTACATCGAAAATCAACTTCATGGTATTAAATTCGATACTTTTAACAAAATTCCCTTTGCAAATGATTTTTACGTCATCCAAAGATTGGAACCAACTTAAAAGATGCAGATGATGCCCTTCTATAGCTGGATCTAAAACCCATTCATCCAAAACTGTGCTCTGTAAAGCAGATTGGTTTTCCCCATTACTTATAGGAGGAGTGGGGATTCGCGGTTTTTTTCTTCGTTCTAATACATACCCCTTCCAAGAAAAAATAAGTTCTTTTGCCCGAACAAAATCATCTTGAAGTAACTTAGGTACGTTTTCTAAATTATAAATATCAATTATAGAATCTAATATAAGTACTAGATCCTCAATTTCAGCTTTAATGGAATCAGGGGCATTTTCAGGTAAATAGTCTAAATACATTCCCGCAATTACAAATTTCGATAGGTTTGAACTAAAATTCTCTTTTATAATAGCGCTAAAATCCGGTGTATGCTTACGTATTTCAGGATCATGATCTGCAGCAAGCGCTATAAAATCACCTGCCACATGAGCAACAAATAAGGCGATATCCTCGTTTTTTGAAACTTCTTCAAATAACTTTAAAAATGCATAACCAATCTCTCTTAATAAAGAGTTTCGCTCATCAAAAGCAGCTTTTATTAAAGAGGGTCTTAAAACAAACGTCTGAAAATGGAAAGCAACTGCAGGCTTTGTTAAGGATATTGGATTTTGTCGAATTAAGCTAATACCCCTTACAATTTGATCTGATGGAACAAGTTCTGCCATATCAATAAGAAACTGGAGGTCTCTTTCAACTTCATAAATATATTGAGGCATGCTAACAACTAGCTCACTTTGAGTTAGGCCTCTTTTTTGATAACCTCGAGTGAAAAATGGAAATTTTGCAGATCTAAAATTTGGTAGCTGCTCTGAAGTCCAAATTTTATGCTCAGTAAAAAGCCCTCCAGTTGCTCTCCTAAATCTTGCTTGCATCGGAAAATAAACTTCATCTTTCAGCCAAGTAAAACGTGGTAGCCCCACAATATTGTTAGCGCCATCATCTGAAGAATGATAACATAAAAGCGCTCGATATGCAATTACATGTATTTGCCTTAAATAATAATACGGTTTTAATTCGGGGCACTCGCAAAATAGATAAAGAGCCTTCTCTGACTCTAACTTTGAAGGATCTATAATTGATGCAATGTCTGGTAATCTTCCTATCAGGGCAGTTGCAAGCTTAGCCCTAGGAACTCTTAACAAATATTGCTCATCTACTTTAGGAAGATGCGCATGAGATAGCTGCTCAGTGAATTCAAATAAAGCAGGAGGGAACGAATCTTCTATTTTATAAATTTGATCCGGATCTCCCTTGAAATAAGCAGAAATTGCTCTTTGCTTCATTCTTGTTCTTGCTCGTATCGCTCGTACGCCCGAAGAATTTTGCCAAAGTAGGAATGTTCGTCCATTTGCTAAATACGTCTTAGGAATTCTAAAGGTTGTTTTAGGGTGCTTTGCTACCCTATCCATAGCGACATAAATTGTATATAAAGAAATTACCAACTCGATTTTTTCATCAATAGTAAGTCCGGAATCAAAAAACCAACGCAATAAATTGTGCAAACCTTCCAATACTGCATCAGGATTATCTATCTCATCCCAAATCTCCGATTGAGGTTCACCCGGAATGGGCAAATTCCGCAATTGCTGATTGAGAAAGTGGCCCCACTGCCTTGGAGTCTTCAAAGAAAGTATTATAGAGTTCCATTCTTCTAGTATACCCACCAAATTTTCACTAGTAATCGGTGTAATTTCCAAATACCTTACAACTCTATCCTCCTCATCAATTTCCGCAACAGGAATAGGAGGCGTGTTACTAATCACAGGGGAACTGCTACTTTGCTGCGTATTAAGAGGAGCGCTTTTTCTAGTAACTCTAAAATCAAGTTCCCCACCTCTTGTAAATTCACTTTGAAGGGCTAATAATTTCCCTTTGATATCGTCTAAGAACTCCTTACTAAGAATCATACGAGAACCAAATCTAAGAAGCATGACGGTGATATGTCGTTCAATTGCTTTAAGAGTTTCGTGATAAATCGTAAATATTTTGACTACCGGCTCAATCCAATTAGGTGGAAGGTACCTAGCAAGAACCGGAACGCCATACATTAAAAGAAGACTGCATAAATATCGTACTGGCACTGAAAGAACTAAATTCAAACCGGGTAAAGCAAATGTAATGAGGTTTACCAAGCAATCTAAAATTACGGTCCAGGATACCCATTCTGCCATAAACGTAGAAACTCTAGATGCAAGCCGGTAAAGATGAAGAAGAGAAATGCGCATGCCTTTAATTTCAGAAATAAAATTTTTATGAAAATTTTCTGAAATTTTTCTTGATGAGGTTACCTCTGCCTTACTCGGACCTTGTTTAGAAATTCGCTTTGGGATTTCTTCTAAAAGTTCATTTAATGCCTCTGTAGTATCTTTTCCTAAAACGGCACTAAGAACTTCCTTTAAATAGACGATATCTGAAGCATTTGGCCCTAAATCCTCTACAAGCCTCTGAATAAATGGGGGAAGAATTGTCAATTCCTTTTCACTACGAAGGATAGGCAAGGCAGCTATTTCCTCTCTACTTTTTGACTCAAAAAGATCTGCAATTAATGCAGACTCAATTTTCCGTCCAGAAAATGACTCCAGCATTGCAAAAGTTGATTTGCAATTCATTTGCGGCCTAATTGTTTTCCCTTTTATTTGAAGAAGATCATTTAAAGTTAAGACAACATCTTTAACTGTGTACTCTATCGCCTCACCTCGTTCAACGCAGCTAGATAAGTGAAGAAATGCTGCCCAAAACCTAGTCCCAATCATCTTCTTAGGAACGTGTGAGTAGGTTAGCGGAAGTTTTACACCATCTAATCTACCCGCACTATCATCACCATGGATTGTTACAGAATAGTAAGATTCAGACTCACAATTTACCTCAATCCAAAACTCATTATTACTTACGCTTGCAAGACCTGCTGCTTCTAATGGCCCCTGCATAAAGGGAGGCGCAAGATCAGACATCTCTTTAATTAGACCATTTGCAGAACTCTGAAGCCGCTCGTAAATAGCTGAAAATCCAGATTCGAAAGATTTCTTTAAAACCTTTTCTACGCTTTCATCCATTACTTTTTGTAAAACGCTGCCTTTTAAACGCTCACCCAAAACTTCATTATAATCTTTTCTTAAACTTTCAATAACAGCTGGATATAGCTTTTCAGGAAGTACTTTTTGCAGCCCAAGAGATGCTTCCTTCATCCCGGCATAAAGCATTTCTTTATACCCTTCAATACCTTGACTTAACTCTCTAATATCGCTATTTTCAAGAAATTCCTTTTCTATCTCATCAATGAACTTTTTTGGGTCTTGAATTAGGTTCAGTGCCATTTCAGGCACAATACCCTTCCAAAATGGTGGGACTTGCATCGGTTTCCTAATACGCCCAATAAATACAAAGGATCTACCCACACTTTCTTTTTTAGCCTTTATGGAAAGCTCTCTAGCAGTTATAGCAGAAGTTGCTACTCTGTTTTTTAGCTGAAGTGCTGCTCTAAATGTCTCAAAAATTCCATGAGGAAAAGCAGCTCCTCTCTCTAATAAAAATCGAATTAACTCTAAAACAACATCGCTATCAAAACTTCCATCTACAATAGCTCTCCGAACTCTAAAAGTAGCAGGTGCCTTAGATCTATCATAAGAGGCACCAATAATTCCTTGAACAATGCCTACTCTAGCGGGTATTAATGAATCATCGGGTCGAATTCCAATTGTTCCGAATATACCAGGTCTTTTAGATCCATCAACTACCATAATTCAATAATTATAGAACAATAACATAAGGCGAAACAAGAGTTAAAATATAATATAAATAATATAAATTATTTTACTGAATGTTAAGCCTATTATTTATTTTAAATTAAATTGAATGTTTCGCTTCAAAAGCTATTATGATATAATCGCTTTATTATGGAAGCTGATATAAGAAATAGACCTTTTGGAGCGGGTGTAGGGCTTTACCCCCAATTAGAATTTCCTGAAGAACCTTCACCAGAAATCGCCATTCCACAAGCCCCTAAGAAAGAGCATGTTATTAATGAAAAAGCAGTACTTCAAGCGATCTTAAAGGGAAGTGTAGGCACTGCGCTTGTGCCCGATATTTTAACATTTGCGAAATCGCAAGGGTTGGATGTACCGGAAGGAAGTATTGAAGCATTTGAAGCTGCTATCAAAATAAATATTGAAATCAAGCAAAAAGCTGAAGAAGAGCATACTCCTAGCGCTTTTAGTACGCTGCTTGCAGAAGATATTCGAAAGCTTCCAACGGGTAAGCCTTATATTTTTTTAGGGAGTTTAAAAAAAGCTCACTTTATTCCTGAATTTTGGGAAAAAATCATCCCTCCCGAAACATTGAAGTGGCTAAAAAGCTCTGACTCTTTTGTAAAAGAAATAGAAAGAGTATTTCTAGACGCATCAGGCGGAATTCAAGCCATTAAATCTGCTACCAATATGCAGGAAATATTACTAAGTGGAATGCGTGGCGTTCAAGAAAGGATGCACACTCTTCTTTCTGATTCAGTTTATAAGCGACTTACGCATAGCTTAAAGCTCGACTTTGATGAATTAACGTCGGATAAGCTAAAAGGAACTGTTTGGGAAAAAATCGGACAAAGACTTCTTGATGGTGATGATGAGGAAGCTCTTCAAAAAACATTTAGGACTGCTTTTGAAGGGATTCACACGGAGCTAATGGGACAGATTAATAAGCAGGTTCGTAAGTCAGCAAGTTTTATTCCTGCTGGGTTAAAATCTGCTTTTGACTTGTGCGGACTATCGACATTAAGCAATCCTGAATTTTGGATTGAGATTACTAAAAGCGGAAGCGGGCTCTACTGCGTTACACTTCATGCGGATGACCCGCTTGGGACATTACCGGTAAAGTTACCGATTGAATTTAGAGACGTCCCCTTATCTTCTCTTGGAAAGGATTTTTGGAATCCTATCCTGCGATATATTATTTGGCCTGAAAAGGGCTCCCCTTGTGATTTTGTTATTAATGATCTCTATCTAACGCTAAGAGAGCTTATAGGAAAAGAAGGTGTAGCACTTACCCCTGAAATCAATGCCCATACAACTTGGGAAATGGTTTGCTCTTATTTGCGAATTGAAGATACGTTATCTGCTACACTTCCGTCCGGAGATACACAATCACAAATTCCTCTGCAAGAAATTGCTCTGCCAGAAGGGAAAATGGCAATACCGCCGCTACTTTTTCAGCTCTGCAAAGAAATGATGCCTAATCATTCTGAAATTAATACATTAAGAGAAGTTCTTAAAGCAATTCTTGGGGAGGATGCAGGTGACTGTACGGATGAACTCTTAAAAGAGCTTTCATCAGAAATTGGGCAACATCGAAAACTAAAGCCGCCTGTTACATTGCCTAAAACATTTTCTGAAATTTTTGGATGGGACTTACTTTCTGATCTTAAAAAAATGCGCCTATCTGTTCTCCACTCCTTTAAATTATCAGCAAAAATCGCCTCATTTGTCTGGGCGCTGCTTGCATGGTCCGCCTCAATTGAATTTCTTGCATCTTACTTCATGATGGTTTTCCCGGGAGTTAGTCTCGTTTTAAGCGCGCCTATTAAATACGTGTGCGCCCTTGCTCTTATGTATGGCGCGGAAGCTGTCAAACCTTATGTGCCCGCTTATTTAATTGACAAAGTGGTAAAATTCTTTACATTCTACTATAAAATTAAAAATGCTGTTCTCTACCAAATTCAAATCATCTTGCTGCGAGTTGCCGCGCGCTATCTTATGGATCCTCTATATATTAAAGGCCTTCAAGAACAAATTAAAGGGTGGCAAGCAAAAATTACCAGAAGCGGAGAACTCTCTTTTTCTGTTAAATCGAGCGAAAAACCTTTAGAAGTGCTTCCAATCTCTCCTCCGCAAACTCCTTCTAGACCTGCATCGCCCTCAGTTGATTCTTCGTCTATTCTAGGACCAATTGATGAGCTTAATATTGAGCACTATCTTGGCGAATGGATTGTTACCTCGCAGAAAATACCAAATCTTCATGAGCGTCTTTACTACCTAAATAATTGCGTAAGAAAGCTCCCTCTCCCGAATGAAGATGACGGAAGAAGAATATGGAACTCATTAAGAGGAAGAGGTGATATTATATTGAAATTACGACAGCTTTCTCAATGCTTTAGCACAGGAATGCTCTCAACGAGATATCAAAGAGTTGAGTTATCTGTCAGCCTCTACTCTCTCTATTCAATCATGCGTGATATTACAGGATTTAAGAAGAAGAATCGGACAAATACTGCTGCCTTTATTGGTTGGTTAACTCAGCCAGGTGTTAGGGCTTCTAGAAGAGGAACTTTAGATAAAATGGAGCTTTTAAACTCCAATCTTAAGATAAAAGGATCGCCACTTTTTACCTACTCGGAAAAAGATATTCGCAGAGGAAAACTACCTGATCGTGAAGTGGAGTTTTTTCACGATTCTTATGACGAGGTGATTAAATATTTTACAAGGCCTGATTTTGATGGCCCCTATCATAATGTCCGCTCCCTTCACTTCAATGCTTTAAGAGTGCTCTCAGACAGATCTCTTGAAACATCTCCTTTAAGAGGATTTACATTTAAATGGGTAAATAAAAGCGAGCCAGGAAAGATACTCGGTAGATTGCACAGGTTTACAAACAACGCATTTCGCAATATCAAAATCATCCCGAATCAACCTTTGCCTCCAGAAGATGGGGGGGTATCGGATTATGGAAAATTGGAACTTGGCAATCCTCTCGATAATCTTTCTAAACAAACCTATGATCTTCCGTTTCGTAGCGCAAGATCCCAATCCCAAATAGTTTATGGCAACCCTAGGCAAATTAAACACATAAGGCCAGAAGACTGCAATCTTCTAGAAATGCTTGATCAAGATGTAAGTGATCAGCTCGTCCGAGTTATCAGTCTATTTACCACCAAACCGTTTCTTTTAAGCGACAGACGGTGCATGCATATTTTTGAAACTCTTCTTCTTGACGCTATCGCAATTAAAGAGGCTCGAGAGATTCGAGAGGAGCTACTTCCGGAATTAGGAGAGAAGCTCTTTAAGCTTTGCAAAAAACTTCTTCTTGCGGAAGAATTTGAGACAGCACTTTTTGTGGCAAAGGTCAGTAATGAATTTAACATGTTATGTAATCAAGCTCAGCCTGATTTTCGCAAATTAGTCCGTGAGGAATTTCCGAGCACGCCCCTTTCAAAAGTAACGCTTGTTGCTATGTATCTAGAACCTGATTCTTCTTCAGAACAAGAACGGATATACGCAATTGAAGCTTCTTTACTAGATCCCCTCGAAAAACTTGTTCCGGGATTAGAAGATGTCCAAATAAAAGCTAATGAAGTGATTTGGGCACACAAAGAAAAATCTCGTATCTCCTCTTTTGTTACTTCACCTGAAGTGCGGCAACTGGCTCCAAATCCGCATCGAAAAGTTGATCTTTCTACCGATAAACATGGCCTTCACTTGCTTGAATGGTTTCAACCCCTTTCTGCAATGGAAGCGTATGAAAAAGATGGAGTAGTATCTACAATTGTATTTACTCATTTGGAATTAGAATTTGAGATAAAATCAAATGAAAATGGAGCTCAAAAGGCCTTTGGAAAAAAACCTGAACTAACCTCTTATTTTATTGCCCCGGTTCAGAAGGTTGATAAACTTGCTCATCTTGCAAACTATCTATTACTGGAATCTTTTGGGGGAGAAAGAAAGGTTTTATTGCCGACTTATTCATCAACAGTGCTCTTTGGGGAATTTTTGTTAGGGCTTGTAAAAGGAGCGTCTTCTCCTTTCCTTGAGAAACTCCTCTGCAATTTTGAACGATTAACAAAATATTATACATATGAACTAAATGACGATGGGTCTTTAGAAAGCAATGATCCAGAAGCTATTGCTTACCTTGCAACACTATACTTAACTAAAGGTGCACTAGAATCTGCATCTCACCTTTTTTTAAAGTTAAAAAGACTTGGAAATTTAAAAGAATTTTCAAGTGAGACTACAATTTATATAGAAGAAGCTCTTGCATTTTTAGCACTCTCAAAAGATAAAAAATCCAAAATGATTTTGCTTAAGCTCATAGCAATTTTAGAGGAAAACAGAAAAATTCAATCCAGCAAACCTTACTCTCCTGATCCTAAATTTAGAGTAGCTGCATGGGGATTTGCCTTAAAAACCTATCAATCCTACTTAAAAAATAGAGAAGAATATTTAAGTGATATAGAAGAACTTTTTCTTCTAAAGTACATTCATGCAAATTGCCCGATTCCTACCTCTTTAAGCCAATTCACAACCTCACTTCCTCATTATCTTATGCCAAAAATTTGCGCTGAAAGGTATTTATTTCTGCGCAATCAATACGGCAGGGAAGCAAACACCTGGAAAATTTATGCAGAGCAGGCGGTTCTACAGTCACTTTTTGGAGAAAGCATGAAGGTCGATTTCGTTCCAGATTTCCTGAAAGATTCTAGGCCATCACTGAACCTACTTGAAAAAGTTACATCACTTACAGACCACCCTTTAGTACGGGCAAAATCTGCATCTTTGAGTTCTGCTTTTACATATCAATTAGAAGACCCTAGTATGGCAGCTCCGGTTGATCTTTTTTCTCTTACAGGGGAAAACATTGAAAAGTATTTCACATCTTATTACACAATTCTTTATGAGAAGTCCTCTCCCAAATACGAAAAATTCACAAAAAACCTTGCTCTTTTACACGGCAGATTCCGGAATAAAAACACTCAAATGCTTGCCTATATTTTACAAAACATGGCAAAAATGGTTGACCCAAAAACTTATTTGCCATGTATTGAAGAGCTAAATGACTCCGAGGCCTCTAGACAGGGGGTTATCATAACTATGGCTGGTGTTGATGGGATAGACAGGGTTTTAAAAACTATAGCCGCTACTGATTTTCGCACGTTATTAATTCCTATGGCAAAGAAAACAGCAAGATTGGCATTGGCAAGCACAATTCAGCCCCTTGAAAAGGCAGCTTGGGCCGCAAAAAGTGCGAATAACTTTAGAAAATCGCTTCGTAAACTGACAGAATCTACTACTCCTGAAATACATGATACCCGTTTGGATAGGAGGTTAGGCAGAGTTATTTTGGGAGAACTGATTGCAAAAGAGAAGGAAATTGATGCCCTTCTTGGGTTTAATAGGGAAGGTATTATAGAGCCTGAAGCACGTCAGGCGCCATTTGCCTATACATATGATGTGGGAGAGCCAATCGCCTTAAAAATCGCCTATGACAGATTAAATTTAAGTATCATTGAAGAATTTCAAAAAGATCGATTTCCTCCTCTTGTACCTCCGAGAGATCTCGATAGAAAAAGAATAGAAGATAAATTAGAAAAAGAAAGAGAAAAACTTGAAGCTGACATGTGTTTGCCATTCGATGAAATTCAAGCACTTTTTTTAAGAGGTGAAACAGCTGTGTTTGATAAGCAAATCTACCTGTACATCATCGAAAAATCACGAATGAATGCATTTTTTAAAAGAAAGTCGATGAAAAGAGTTTATAACTTTGAGGATCTTACCGAAAAAGAGCTGAGAGTCTTTCTCATTTTTGAACTCAACGCGCAAACATTGATTTGGGAAAAACAGTACGGACCACTCATTCAATTAATTCATCGGGAAAAAAAGCTGCACACCGTATCTGAAATGATCATGGGACTTGGGAAAACAGATACCTTAATGCCTATTGCAAATAAACTAGATGCAGACGGAACAAAACTTGTTATCAACATTCGACCAGCACCAAACGCCAAAACAGCTACTGAGAAAAGCGCTTCTCGCTGTCACATGCTGTTTCAACAATTAACAAGCACAATACCTTTATCAAGAGCTGGCTGGACAGCAGAGCGTTTAGAAGCGCTGTATCTAAAAATGGTCGGAATGAAAATGGGCAGAGAACTTTGGGACGGCACAAAAGAGGAGCTCCAAACTTTAGAACTCCGTTTTGTTGAAGAAGCATTAGATATTACCGGCAAATTTGCTCAGGAAGGGAAAGAGGAGCTCGAAGCAAGACTTTATTACTTTCAGAAAATTCTAAGTATCATTAGAAAGAGCGGAAAAGTCCATATAGACGAAGCGCATGAACAATTTAAAGAAAGCAAAAAACTCCAATTCCCTATAGGAGAAGCACACATTCTTGAAAAAGACCATGCCGAAATCTTAAAAGATGTAGTCCTTGTCTTAAGTGAATTTGTTGATTTAAAAAGTGATGCGCCCATATCAATTAGCAAAGAGAGCTATGAACATGAGATCCATCCCCGTCTTTCTGAAAGATTAGGAAAAGATCCTTTAACAAGATTAGCTCTAGAGACCCTCCTTCCTAGCATATTAAAAGAGATCAAACACACAACATATGCAGCTTCTAAAAAACCTACAGAAGAGTTTGCAAAACCGTCAGACGGAAATGTGAACCCTGAGGAACTTTCCTCTTTTCAAAATCATTTCTCTGCGTTTATCAAAACAGCCCTTCTCTTAATTCATAAAAGACTTGATAAAAGGCAATTAAATGCATTTATTGATCATTTGAAAAAAGAAGCAAGAATTGAGCTCAAAGGAAAACTTAAGTCGCCTGAAAACTTAAATTTAACTCCATCCGCAAAGGATTTTGCAAGATACTGTCCTGGATATAAACTCTTTAGTTTTGAGCCCAAAGATAAAGCGGAAGTTCTTAGACGAATCAATGAAAGTGATAGTGCGGTACTCGATTATGCGATAAAAGTTATAAGAAATCAGATTAAATTTTATCCCAAAAGTCTGCCCTCGAATTCACATAATTTTGCATCCATGTTTGCTGAATTTTCAGGATATACTGCATCCACATACAATGAAGGAACCTATCCAGAAGATACTGTTATTATTAAAGATCCGGGTACGCAAGGTGAAACAGCAAGACTCTTGCATGAAAGAGATCCTGCTTGCCACACGCTTACTGAATCAGCCCCCTTAAAAGCGCTCAGTGAAATCTTAACTACCATGCTTCCCAACCTCCATGCAATTATCGACAGGGGAGCTCTATTTAACGGGTTAAGCAACGAGATCGTTGCAGAAAATATCCTAACTTTCCTTACAGAAAACCCATCAGAGTTTCAAGGTGTTGTATTTTATAACAGCAACAAAGAGCTTGTTATTTGGGAAAGAGGGAGCGACACCTGGATTCCCCTATTAAAGAGTAAAATTCCTCCAGAAAAGAGAATCACCTATTTTGACCAAAGTCACACCTATGCCTCCGATATACCACAAGGCGAAAACGCAAGAGCAATCGTCACAGTCGGAGAGACAATCATTTTAGAAGACCTATTCCAAGCAATTTGGAGAATGCGCGGCCTAAAAACAATGAATCAGACGGTTGAATTTTTAATGACACCAAGAACAAAAGCGTTGATTGCAAAAGAAGGCGATCTAACAACCGAAGCAATTATCCGTTTCGCATTAAAAAATCAGGCACTTCAAACGGAAGAGGCTAATTATTTTTCTGATCTATCCGCCCTTAGAAATGTACTTAGACGAAAGGTTCTCGACAAAGCTTTAGATTCCCCCACTGTACCTGCAATGATTGCGATAATGAAACGGTGTGAAAGCTTTTTTGTATCAGAATATTCAGGAAATCCAAATGATTTTTTTGGAAAAGAAGAGACCTTTATAACCCCCGAAGAAATGTTTCTAAATGTAACGACTAACTTGTTGAAGAGAGTTGAGCATACCGGTATTTTTGATCCTCATGAAGTAGACGCTATTAGAGATAAAATCTCTGAAATTCTTTTTAATAAACCTTACCCAGCTCTTGTTTCCAGCACCCAAATCATGCCAGTTAATGCAACTCAGCAAATAATAGTCGAAAATCAAGCTGAGAGTGAAGGAACTAAAGAATTAGAAGAAGAACTAGAGCTTTCCGAGTCCTTACAGCAGCAGCTGCACCTTACAATCAATGCAAGGATCCCTATTTCGCATAAACCATGGCCACTCGATATTGACCTTATGCATATAAGCACTCCCATCCAATCTAAAGAAGCCACCCCATTTCAAATTTTTTCTATAAGGGATGTTTTACAAACACACAGCCTCGCTGCCGCTAATGAACTGGCCCGTCATATTGATCCTCGAATTGTTGCAACAAATAACCTAATCCTAGATCCTCGTAACGCCTTCGATATTTACCAAATACCCATCCAAGAAGCGCTAATTATTCAGGACCTAACTACTGGCAGAGTCGTCAAATGCATCCTAATCTCCGCAAAAGATCGAGAAAATTGGCTCAAATACCGCAATTTATATCAAAAACCCACAAACAAAGCCCACTTCCTAGTTGACATCAGCACTAAACTCCTTTTAGGTGGAAACGAACATCACACCTTTGATAAAGAAATACTAAAATCCCCCGAAATCAAGCTTCTATTCCTCCAAATTCGATTGCTCCGCGGTGATAGCGACTTTACAGACAAAGAAAAAGCTTACCTTAAACCCTATCTAGCAAGCATCCCCCTAAAAGACCTAAAAGCCTATGCAGAACTTCCTCACAAAGCTCACACCTACTCCGCAAGTACTCTTGAGCACCTCCTTCAAAAGCGTGCCCGAAATCCCTATCCCAAATTTGCCCATACTGGCGCAGGTACAGGAGCGGGTAGTGGCAGAGGAGCAGACTATGACGATGGTTCAGGTCCCGGTGCAGCTACCGGAGTAAGCACAAGCCTAATGCCATACACCCTCTACCGCGCCTAAGAGCCTGGCAATTATTGGGGCTATTGTGCTATGCTAGCAACCATGAATGAAGATACAATTGCAGCTATTGCAACAGCGCCAGGCGAGGGCGCGATCAGCATTATTAGGGTTTCAGGTAAAAATTCTTTTACTATTGTAGGGGAAATATTTTCTGGGGATGTGAAAAGCTATGCTTCGCACTCGGCGCATTTGGGCAGGATTTTGTCTAAGTCAGGACAGATCATTGATGAGGTGTTATTGCTCGTTATGCATGAGGGGCGATCGTATACGGGTGAGGCGTCTTGTGAAATCATGTGTCACGGCGGCTCTTTTATTACGCAAAGAGTTCTTGCAAGGGTTTTGGAAGCGGGCGCTAGAGCTGCAGGGCCTGGGGAATTTAGTTTACGGGCTTTTCAAAATAATCGCATTGATCTTGCTCAAGCAGAAGCCGTGCAGGAATTAATTGCAGCGAAAAATATGCTTGCTCTCCAGGCAGCTTCTGATCAACTACAAGGGCGATTATCAATTCTCATCAAGGATTTGCAACAAAAACTCACTGATATCACTTCTATTATTGAGGCTTGGGTTGACTATCCTGAAGAGGGGCTCGAATTTGCTACAAATGATGAGCTCTTAGAAATGCTTCTCTCTACAAAAGAGCAGATGACTTCCCTCGCAAACACATTTCACGATGGAGCCTTACTCAATCAGGGGCGAACTCTATGTCTTCTTGGCGCTCCAAATGTAGGCAAATCATCTCTAATGAACGCTTTGCTGGATCAAGAGCGGGCAATTGTTACAAATATTGCAGGAACAACAAGAGACACTCTTTCTGAAGAGCTTCGAATTGACGGAATGCCTTTCAAGCTAATTGACACTGCAGGCATTCGAGAAACAGATGAACTGATTGAAAAGGAAGGGATCATCCGTTCTAAAAAAGCAGCTAGCTCTTCGGATCTAATTCTTATTCTTCTTGATGCAACTAAAACGCTATCAGAAAACGAGCTCAGCATGCTAAAAACTTATCCAAACGCGCTGATTATCTGGAATAAAACAGATCTTCCACACCCTCCCCTTCCTCTTCCTGGTATTGAAATTTCCGCAACTACAAAGGCTGGACTTCCCCTCTTAAAAAACGAAATTACAAATCATCTTTGGAAATCTAAGCTTCAAGATAAAGATCAAATCCTTCTTACTAAAGAAAGGCATTTTTCTGCATTAACCGATTCAATTGCCTTCATAAACACGGTAATTACAGGGTTTAAAAATAATACGTCACCCGAATTTCTTGCTTTTGATCTAAGACAAGCACTAAGATCACTCTCCACAATCATCGGCACTAACGTAACTGAAGATATTTTAGGAGCCATATTTGCTAAATTTTGTGTAGGTAAATAATCCATTCTGCTATTGTTTTTCTCCTATGGAAAGTGTTAGTTCAATAAGTCACGAAGTTACTGCAACAGCTAGCGTAGAAATTGATATTTCTATGAGCGGATTCTATACAAGACTCTCTAACACTTCTAAAAACAAAACCACACTTGGATTTCCAATTGAGCGAGAGCTTGGCGAACTTACCTATGTATTATTTACAAGACTTGGAATCGCTATTGAAGCCGAGAAAATTACATATCGAACGCTTTCTCTCCTCCAGCACCATACAGAAGAGCTTGCTCTTGTTTTTGAGGAATGTGGGATTCCTCCATCTCCTGAATTCCTAAGTGTTTCTGCAAAAATTCGCGAAAATCTCGAAGAGTTTCTTCCATCAGGTCCACATTCAGCTATTTTAATGGCAACTCCAGAAGGGGTAATAGCATCTGTTTCAAGAAAATTACTCACACTTCTTAACCCACTTAAACCTCTAGATCCAGAAAAAACCTTTCCAGAAATTCTTAAATTAAATGATGCAATCAGATCTTTTTACCCTTCAATTGAAGAATTTGAAATAGAAGAACGCCGTATTCTAATTCTCAGTTTTAGATACATTTTATTTTCAAGACTCTCGCCCATCTATGAAAATATATCAGAAGGCCCCATTTCTTTTTCCACAGAAGAATTTCAAACAACTCTTGCTCTCGCTTTAGTAGAGGAGCCAAAAAGCGACCTCCACAGAGCATTTTTAGAAGGATTAAGAATAGGTTTTTTTCCAGCTTACCCGGAAGGAATACCCAACTTAGAAGATCCTGCAACAGAAAGGCCGAGCACACACCAATTTGCAGTTTGTTTTAAAAGTTTTTTAACTTTAACTACTGACATCTCAGGCGGTGTCAATCCCGATGCAAAAACATTACTTAAACAGTTAATGCATCTTAATCAAATGTTAAAAGATATTCATACTGAAGATAGATTAGAAGGACGAAGGATAGGGTTTGTTAAACAATTACAAAAAGATACTTTCTCCCTTTACAAGCAGCTTAAACTAACGCCTCCTGACTACTTCCACAAACTTTCCGATGAAATCATATCACGCCTTTTAAAAATAGAACGTAGCTACCCCGAAGAACGCATTAAAATTCACCTTGAACAAATTCTTGATGAAATAATTCCTTTTCAACCTGTCTCCTCTCTCGAAGAAACCGCTCTCCCCAAACTAAATAAAATTCTAGAATATACTACGGAATATAGAAGATCGTATACCTATCACGACCCTATTGAATACAATATCCTTGATAAAGTTCTAGAAAGACTTTTTTTCGATAACATTTCAAGATGCTATGTAAAGTGGCTCTGCCAAGAGCTAACCCATAGTTCTCATAGCTTTAAAATAAAAATTAAGGAAATGCTAGACAAGCCACCTAGTCGAACTCAAACAATGACATTAGCCTTAAAGATTCTAAAACTCGTCTATTTTCCGAAAGACTCTAGCTAAAGATCTTGCGAAAATACCTCCTTTATGTAGAATAATGATTATTGATAAAGGAGATTCCTATGTGTAATTGTGGAAAAAGAAGTCATAAACAAGAAGAACCTAAAAAAAGCAAGCTTTCCGTACTATTTACCCGGATAAAAGCAGCTCTTTCTAAACTATTCAAATAATTTTTTTTGTTTTTTTTCTCTGACCTCTGTGATATAATCTTTTCACTATGGACTGGACATCACTATCTTTTGAAGAAATTTCTTTGGCACTTACCACTGCAGGAGAGCCCTCTTTTCGAGCTAAACAGCTTGCTGAGTGGCTTTATGACAAGTCAGAACTTGACCCTTCCAAAATGACCAATTTTAGTGGCGCATTAAAAGATCTTTTAAAATCTCTCGGCTCTTTTACAGTCCTTGAGCCCGTAAAAATTCAAGAATCAGAAGATGGCGAAACCTGGAAATTTCTTTGGAAATTGCAGGATGGCGCTCTTATGGAATCTGTCTTAATTTGTGGCGACAAACGTCGCACTGTATGCGTCTCCTCACAAGTCGGTTGCCCTGCAAAGTGCGCATTTTGCGCGTCAGGAAAAATGGGGCTCAAACGAAATCTGACCACAGCCGAAATTGTGGAGCAAGTCCTTCAAATTGATGCGCATCTGAAAACAAAAGGCGAAAGCGTTAACCATATCGTCTACATGGGAATGGGCGAACCCCTTGAAAATTTCGACGCTGTTGTAAAATCACTTCGCATCCTAACTGATTCAAGACTTTTCGGCCTATCTCAAAGACACATAACACTTTCCACAGTCGGTGTCATCGAAGGCATCAAAAAACTCTCCGAAGAATCCTTTAAGATTAATTTAGCTCTTTCTCTCCACGCCCCCAACCAAAACATCCGCAAAAAAATCATCCCCTATGCCCGCAAATATGACTTTGACGAGCTCATGAACGCAGTTGATGACTATCGCGAAGCAACAGGCAGGGACGTCACCTACGAATATACCCTGATTGCAGGAATTAACGACCAACCCGAACACGCTGAAGAACTTGCAAAACTTCTCCAATTTAGACAATGCACAGTCAATCTTATCCCCTATAACCCCGTATCCGGCCTCAATCTAGAAAAACCCACCCGCGAAAACATTTCTGCATTTAGAGACATCCTCGATGAATACGAAATTGTCCACACCTGCAGGTACACAAAAGGCGATGACATCGCTGCCGCCTGTGGCCAGCTAGCCCTCCAAGAAGCCTAAATGATAAATCCTTTAACACTCACCCTAGCAAGCTATACTTTATTCAATATAACTGATGCTTGCCTTGAAAAACTCCGCCTTACTTCACCTTCTCTACACATAAAGCTGATAACTGATGAAAAAATTAAGTTGGTTTTTGCAACCGTTAAATGGACCTTTCTAGCTATCAGCACTGTTTATCTATCAGTTCTTACATCAACACAATGGATTCCTGAGGTCGAAGCGCCCTATCATATTGCCCTACTAGTTATGCTTTTTGGAACCACACCACTAATAAGTCTATCAATGAAATTAGCTAAGATAACCAGCCGATTTTTTTCCCCCGTTAGATCAAATCTAACTAACCCTAATATATCGATTACATGGAGTGATACCCAGGAAAAAAAATCTCGTTTAACTCTTTCAATTCTACAAACCATATTTAACATTGCACTAATCAGATTCTCCAGACTCCCGTGGGTCTTTGGAATTAATGCTCTACTAACAACATATACCTCTCTTACAACAGCAAAGCAAAAAGACTTAAAAGCATCTCATAGGATAGATATACCAAGATCTTTGTATCACGAACAGCCTCTCGCCTATCATTTTAAATCGTATCTTACTTGTATTGCCCCAAAAAATCCTAGCGCAGAAGACAATTGCACGCTTTGTCATGAAAAAAAACAACCAGTTGATGCTCAGTTTTGTGCGAATAATCACTCCTATCATACATCCTGTATTATATCTTTGATAAGTCAAAAACTTCCCGCTTTAGCAAGTGCTGCTAGAATTGGGCGGAATCGCTTCAACAATTATATTTTTTATGAGATTGAAATACCCGCTACTGCACTACCTACCTGCCCCCAATGTGTAACGCAATCTCCACTAAATACAATTGAGGTCAGTGTAAAAGACTTCCTTAGAGGGAAAATCAAGAAATTTAAAGCAAAAATTAAAATAACTTCAGAGACTGCTCAAGAATAAAGTAAGCGCTGTTTATGAAGCTTAATATAAACTCTAAGAAAGTAAAGAGTCGCCCATGTGGCATAAAGTCTCTAACCCTGCTTTAGTGTTTTCTAAAAGGTCTTCGGCGATTTTTATTTTATTAGGTTCGAAGATTGTTATGACCATTGAAGCGCCAAAGGAAAAATACCCCATTTCATCACCTCGAAAATAAGACTTCTTTGCATGGTAAGTAAAATTGATGCTGCCAACGTTTGTTGCTCCAATTGCAATAAATGGCGTGTTTCCATAAGCTTCGCTTTCTAAACTAACCACAACTCTTTTATTTTGTGAAAGATAAGAAATATTAGTTTTGAGAGAGAGCGGATTTACTGAAAACAGGTATCCGCCAATTAATTTTGGATAGGAAGGTTTGCAATCAATTGGAAAGTGAAATCTGTGATAATCAGGTGGAGCAAGCCTTGCAATGATTAAAGCGCCACCTTCGTATTTATTTGCTTCCTTTTCTGAAACACCGAGCAATTTGGGAAGTGATAACTTCTGCCCTTTTACCCAAATTTCCTGAGAAAGCCCTATATTTTCAAATGCAAGATACCTACCGTCTGCAGGAGCGACAATCCCATCTTTAGAAATGGGGCGGGCATCTTTTTTTAGTTTTCGAATAAAAAAGTCATTAAACGTAGCAAATTCCTGAGTCTCACTTTCTTCTAAGCTCACTTGAAATTTTTTAACAAATGGAGCTATTTGCTTTTTTGAAAATCTACTTTTCTGCCAAAGACCGAATAAATAAGAGCCAAGCGGGAGTTTGGAGACAAGCAGGCGTGCGCATTTAGAGAGAATTGTTTGTTTATAAATCAGTTGGAGCACCGACTTACCGTAAACAATCTCTTCCATTACTTTTTTAGTTTTTCTCTCTACAATATGAATAGTCATAAAAGTGTTTATAGGATAAAATAAAACCTTAGAAATTTAAATGATAGTGAAAATGTTGCATCTATTAAAGAAAATTTTTGGAACACAGCAAACGCGCCTTGTAGCGCGGTACTTCCGCATCGTTAAGAAAATTAATGAAAAAGCAGAAGAGCTTAAAACGTTAACTGATGATGAGCTCCGCGCTAAAACAACCGAGTTCAAAGAGCGCTTAAAAAATGGCGCTACTACCGATGATCTTCTTGTTGAAGCGTATGCTGTCGTAAAAAATGTTTGCAGAAGACTGATCGGAACAGATATTCATGTATCGGGCTACAATCAAAAATGGGATATGGTTCCCTATGATGTACAGCTTGTAGGCGCTATTGGTATGCATTATGGCGCAATTGCCGAAATGCAAACAGGTGAAGGAAAAACGCTCACCTCTGCTATGCCTCTCTATCTTCATGCTTTAACAGGAAAGCCGACACACCTTGTTACCGTTAATGACTATTTAGCAAAACGGGATGCCGAATGGATAGGATCTATTTTTAAATGGCTCGGATTAACAGTTGCCGTTCTGACTAATGACATTCCCCTTGAAAAAAGACGCGCTCAATACCTAGCTGATATTGTATACGGAACAGCTTCAGAATTCGGATTTGACTACCTCCGCGACAACTCGATGGCAACCACAAAAGAACAGCAATGCCAAAGAGGGTACTACTTTGCAATTATTGATGAAGTTGACTCTATATTAATTGATGAAGCAAGAACGCCGCTCATTATTTCAGGACCCTCATCTGTTTCTAGACAGATGTACGACGTTTTAAAAGATCCTGTTAACGAAATGGTTAAGCTCCAAAGAGATGAATGCAACAAACTAGCGTCAGAAGCAAGACGCGTTTTGGAAAAACTCCACCTTCTGGAAGAAACTACAGAATCATCGAAATTGTCTAAAGAAGATGGGATAGAACTTGAGCATGCCCTTAAAAAATTATGGCTTGTCTCTAAAGGGACTCCTATCAATAAAATTTTAAAGCGAATACGCGAAAACCCCGATTTACGTGCAAAACTAGATGCGCTTGAAACCTATTTTTGGGGTGATCAAAATAAAGAAGAGCGCTTAGAAGCTCTTGCAAAACTATATATCATTGTTGATGAACGAAATAACGAGTATGAACTCACAGACCTTGGTATCAAACATTGGAAAGGCGATCCTCATGCATTTACGATGCTGGATCTCGGATACGAATATGCAATAATTGATCAAAGCGATCTTTTCACTGACGAAGAAAAAATGCAGAAAAAAGTAGAGCTTCGAGAAGCCGATTCCCATCGAAAAGAAGTGTCTCACAATGTACGCCAACTTTTTAGAGCTCACCTTCTAATGGAAAAAGATGTCGATTACATTGTTCAAGAAGGAAAAATTGTCATTATTGATGAAAATACAGGCAGAGCTCAGCCGGGTCGTAGATTCTCTGATGGTCTTCACCAAGCAATTGAAGCAAAGGAAAGCGTTGCTATACAGAAAGAAACACAAACCTACGCAACAATTACCTTACAAAACTATTTTAGGCTTTATGCAAGACTTGCCGGCATGACAGGTACTGCAATGACTGAGGCGCAGGAATTAAAAGAGATTTACAAGATCGATGTACTTGAAATCCCTACTAATAAAAAGTGCCAAAGAGCTGATCTGAACGACGAAATCTATATGACAGAGCGTGAAAAATACAACGCTATCATTAAGGAGCTCGTAGAAATCCATGCAAAAGGCAGACCGATCCTGATTGGTACGGAAACCGTTGAAATCTCTGAAAAATTGTCACGGATATTAAAAAGCCATAACCTTCCTCACACCGTTCTCAATGCTAAACAAAACGATAAAGAAGCGGAAATTGTAGCAGCTGCAGGTCAAAAAGATGCGATTACTGTATCGACAAACATGGCGGGACGCGGGACCGATATTAAGCTTGGAGAAGGCGTTGCAGCTCTCGGCGGACTTCATGTTGTTGGAACTTCAAGACACCAGTCACGTAGAATTGACAGACAACTTCGAGGCCGTTCCGGCAGACAAGGCGATCCAGGTTCCTCTAAATTTTACGTTTCATTTGAAGACTCTCTTATGAGGCTATTTGCATCGAATAAACTGACAACCATTTTACAAAAATTTCGTCCTCCAGAAGGTGAAGCAATCTCTGCCCCTATTCTAAACAGATCAATTGAGACTGCACAAAAACGAATTGAGCAAAGAAATTACACGATCCGAAAGCACACTCTTGAATTTGATGATGTAATGAATAAGCACCGTACAGAAGTCTATAGCTTCCGAAACGAGATTCTCCACACAGAAAACCTACTGCCTCTGTCTGAAGAAATTTTAGAAACATTTTGCAACACCTTAAGTGAACCTTACTTTCAAAACAGACTCGAAGAAAATGGATGGCTTCCTGAAGAATACCGCAAAGCATTAATTACACATTTTCCCGTAACCATAGAAGAAAATGCATTCTCCAGTGAACATCTAACACTCGAAGAAATAGAAACAATTGCGGCAAATCTCATTACCACTGCCTTTAAAGACAAAGTAAGAAGAGAAGCTGAAATGGTTGGCATCATGCAGCTTATGAGCGGAAAGGAACCAAATCCCCTGATCATCATGCAAAACATCATCAGGTCTCTTCTCATACAATCAGTTGATAAGCACTGGCAAGAACACCTTCTCTCCATAGATCATCTCCGGACAGAAGTCTCTATGCGTACAGTTGCCCAGAAAGATCCCCTCATGGAATTTAAACACGAAGCGTTTGCCCTCTTTGAGAAGTTTTCCAAAAAAGTAAGACAAGACATTAGTCACCTTCTTTTTTCATTTGGCATTGCAATTCCTGATAACCAAGAACTCAAAAAAGCGATCTCTCAAGTCCGTATTATGGGCTATCCACCTGCACTCAAACTCGCCCTCGCCCCTCTTGCTAACAAATAGCGAGGCTGTTAGATGATAAAGCAGCTAGCATTTTTTTTGTTTGTACTAACTAGCAGTTTAGGCGCAACTCCCATTAAAGATTATACAATTGATTCTAAAGCACTTTCTGAGCTCGCTTTAGCCTTTGATATTACTGATAATCAAAATATTGTTGAAGAGACCCAAAAAAAGTGGCTCCGAAAAAACGGCCAAGAAAGGTGGGAAGTAGATAAACTTGATTCAAATTTATCTAATTTTGTGTTGAGTTGGGCAAATGAGAATGGATTTTTTGAAGAACGGACACCTTCATCTTTAACCTATGATAAAGCCTTTATTCTAGGAGCAACTACCTCTCGAATGAAAATGCGACTAGAGCATCTTAAAAAACTTTGGATAAATGGCATTAGATTTTCCGAAGTAGTTTGGCTGACAGGTGAAAGACCACTTGATGAAAGAGTTGATACACTATTAGATCTTTGTAAAACGGAATCAGACGCTGCTAAAATCGTTTGGGAAAGCAGTGACTTACCACAAGATATGGCTAACTTACCCGTTACATTTATCTCTGTCCCTATGAAAATTGAGAAGGGAAATCTTATTCGCCCCAACACAGCAGACACTATTCTTGCTTATGTAGAGAAAGCTAAGGATCCTATCAAAGCTTTATTCATCTCAAACCAGCCCTATTGTAATTACCAATTTGCTGTAATTAAAAAGTTCTTACCTGAAGAATTTATCTTTGACATTGCTGGTCCGGGTGTCGATTCTGAAAACAGCACTATTAATGCCGCAGTCATTCTTGATTCTATCGCTAGAGAACTTTATCTCTCATCCTAAGAACCTCTATTGAATTCTTTGTTATTCAGCGGTAGGAGGTGCAAACTTAAGTTTCTTCCAGCCTTGATACAGAAAGAGAACTGATAAAATTAGATAAAGTGGCCAGTACTTACTTTTCCATTCAAGCGCTACTTTGCCTTGATCGGAAAGAAAAAACAGGAGCCAAGCAAGTGTGAAAAGCCATCCACCAATAGATAAAAGAAGAATTGAACCAAGTTTACTACTTTCTTCCGCATTCAATTTAGGAGAAACTTTTTTTTCTCTTTTCTTTTCTGGAACTTTTTCTTCGACAATTTCTTCTTCGGGTTCTTCAGGAGCTATAATACCAAATCTGCTAGAAGTTTTGTCTGGAGAATACGGCGGCTGATAAAGTCCTGCAAGACTATCTTCTGTTTGATAGGGAGTCCTAACTTTTGTAGCGCCCTTAGAAAATGAAGAACCACAGTATCTGCAATCCTCAGCTTCAAACGGTACATTCCCTTCACAAAAGGGACACATCTTTACTTTTTCCTTCAAGCCCATATTTCTATATTACTCATTACAGTTGATTTTTAGAAGTTCTTTGTATATACAGAAGTGATGGAATATGATGTGATTGTGATAGGCGGCGGTCCTGGAGGTTATGTCTCAAGCATTAAGGCAGCTCAACTTGGCTTAAAAGTAGCTCTCATTGAAAAAGAAAAAGTGGGCGGTACTTGTCTTTTAAGAGGATGTATTCCCACAAAAACTTTGATTGCAAATGCTCATGTCGTTTCAATGATTCAAAAGGCTAGCAACTTTGGAGTTACTGTCGATGGATTTCACATTAACTATGCAAAAATGAAAGAAAGAAAAGATGGGGTTATCGACACTCTCTGGAAGGGCGTGACGCATCTTATTCGAACAAATGGAATTTATTTTTTTACAGGTACAGCCTCTTTTATTTCACCAAATGAAATCAAAATTAAAGGAGAGCATCCAAATATTATTCGGGGCAAAAAAATTATCATCGCAACAGGTTCTGTTCCCTCGACAATTTTGTCCGCACCTATTGACTACCACCTGATTCATGACTCAACCTCCATATTAGAACTTACAAAGCTTCCTAAATCACTGATTATTCTTGGCGCTGGTTATATTGGATGTGAATTTGCCTCGCTTTTTTCTGAGCTCGGCGTAAATGTAACACTTGTAGAATTTCTTCCAGGAATTGTATGGACCCAAGGAAAAACCATCTCCGAATTTCTCACAAAATCGTTTATCAAAAAAGGAATAGAGCTGAAGTGTAGTGTAAAAATGGAAACGTGTAAGAAAAATGAAAATGGAGTGACTCTCTCCTTAAGTGACGGCACATCTCTTGATGCAGACATGCTTCTAGTTTCCGTTGGAAGAAAGCCCTATACAGACGATTTAAATTTGGGAGGCGCAGGAATTGGAACAACTGCCCACGGTTTTATTCCTGTGAATGAAAAAATGGAAACGGACGTTAAAGGGATTTATGCAATCGGTGATGTAACCGGAAAATCCATGCTTGCACACTCAGCTTCACATCAAGGCATCATAGCCGCACAAAACTGTGCTGGCAAATCAGAAAAAATGCACTACGAAGCAATTCCAGCAGTGATATTTACAGACCCTGAAATTGCAACAGTTGGCTATACACTTGAGCTTGCAAAAGAAAAAGGATTTGATGCTAGAAGCGATCGATTTCCCTTTGCAGCTCTTGGGAAAGCTATGGCGGGTCTTGAAACAGAAGGATACGCAGAACTTGTAACAGAAAAGAAAACAGGACGAATTTTGGGAGCCTTTTTAGTCGGCAGTAATGCTGGTAATCTGATCTCCGAAATGACTTTAGCAATTGATAATGAAATCACTCTTGAAGCGCTCATTAATACCATCCATCCCCACCCAACTCTTTCTGAGAGCTTTGCAGAAGCAGCATTGCTCGCTCTTGGAATGCCCATTCACCTTCCTCCCCCACAAAAAAAATGAGTGACGCCCTCTTTGATTCAAAACCCAAACTAAATAGGCTACCTGTAAATCCGGATGCCACATCAATAGGAAGGTTTCCTAAATGGCTTCACATCCCTATGCTTACAGGAAAAAACCTCTTCCAAACAGATTCTATCTTAAAAAAATATAATGTAAACACTGTATGCGAAGAAGCTAAGTGCCCTAACAGACTCGAATGCTTCTCTAAAAAAACGGCTACTTTTCTTCTCCTCGGCAAAGAATGCACAAGAGCGTGTGGCTTTTGCGAAATCGATTTTGCAAAAACTCCCAGGCCACCCGAAGAGGATGAGCCTATACGAATTGCATTATCCGTCAAAGAACTTGGTCTCAAACACGTTGTTCTCACAATGGTAGCCCGTGATGACCTTTCTGATGGAGGCGCAAACCACCTAGCAAAAGTTATTTACGAAATAAGAAATCAAAATTCAGGAACTACAATTGAAGTGCTTACCTCTGATTTCTCAGGCAACTTAAATTCAGTTGATATTGTGCTAAACATGGGGCCAGAAATTTATAACTACAACATCGAAACTGTCAAAAGATTAACCCCACAAGTGCGTCATAAAGCAACATACGAAAGGACCCTTACAATCCTCTCTCATATCAAAAGCTCCAAAAAAGCAACCTTTGTCAAATCTGGCCTTATGTTAGGCTTAGGAGAGACATCAGAGGAAGTCCAAGAAACAATCCGCGATTTGCATGCAGCCGGAGTCGACATTATCACAATCGGCCAATACCTCCAACCCTCCCGCAAGAAACTCATCGTCAAAGAATTTATAACACCTGCAACCTTCAAAGCGTATGAAACCTACGCAAACTCAATCGGCATTCCACACACCTATTCCGGTCCTTTTGTCCGCTCCAGCCACAACGCCGCCGCCATCCTAAACAAACTCACTAAATAATTCGATGGATTTTTTTTAGGCATCTGTTATCATTGTGGTATATGGATATTCCGCTATTAGACGAATTAGATTTGGAAATGCTGATGCATAGAAATGCTCATTTTAGCGGCAATTTCGCTATTATGCTCGAATATTATGAAAATGAAGGCGTTGGAGCACTTCCTGATTTTGATATCGATCGTATTGCTGAGCTAATGGCAATAGAAGAAGCTCTTGGTGAAGATCTTGCAGTTAAGCTATTACCCATGCCCGCCGTTGAAGAAATTGAGAAATCAAGATCACTTTATCAAACGCTTCAAAGTGTCTATGATCATAAAAATGCCGGTATTGCAACTCTTATCAGTGATTTGATTCTCACTGAAGAAGAAGAGCCTATGGAAGAAATCACTGCAATTATTGCTGAAGGGAAAAAAATTGTAGATCCGCTGATTCATATCCTTGATTCTCCTGACCTTTATAATCCCCTCTATCCAGGTTATGGTAGAACTCCTGCTTTTGCTGCGGTCTGTTTAGATAAAATTGGCGATCCCAAAGCAATTCCCCATCTTTTTGAAGCTCTAGGCGGGGAAAATCTTGATTTAGAGGAAATCTTTATCGCATCTCTTGTTGCCTTCGGTACACCCGCGAAAACCTTTCTTCTAAAAAAACTAACAGGTAAGCCACTAAGCAAAGACAACTTAAATGCCGCAATGGCTTTAGCCTTTTTTCCCCTAGATGAAAAAGTAGCAAAAACTGCACTTAAACTGCTCGATGATGAAAAACATCTTACAAATGAATCATTTGCTCCCTATCTCATCTGCCTAACAGAAGGCTTATCCGATCCAATTGACCGTAAAACATTTGAGACTCTTATCAAAAAACCCTCTTTTCCAAAAGAGCTTAAACTCGACAGTCAAACCATCCTTCATTCCTGGTTATAAACTTTTTATTTCCTTTAAATCTTCATTAAGCATTATTGGCTTTATAGGAATCTTTAAAGGAGAAAAGAAATGTCAGGTAGCCCTATTGGCCGTATCAGCCCTATTATACAACTTAAAGAGTACTTGGATAGCGTCCCTCTAGAAAGCTTTAAAGAAGAAGAAAAAGCGGGTGGATCATCGTCAATTGTACCAACAGCTGAAGGAATTATTGCTTCAACAGGAAAAAGCCTAGATAGCGCTCTCTCTCTTTTAGAAAGAAGTGTAACCAATATAAATGAAATACAACCTAAAATAGATGCATTACGAGCTCTTATCCTAAGATCACCCACAGATAGTTCAGAAACAATTTCTCCAGTAAGTACTGAGTTTAGAAGGGGCGCATCTCCAAACCCTTTTGATGATTAGAAAAGCTTTGTTTTTTCGTAAGGCGGAAGTGATCTAATATAGAGATTCAATCTATACTGTTCCTCTGCCCTAAGTTTATCATCATTAAAGGGAGTCTCTCGATTATATATATAGAGCACACTCGGAATGAATACGGCATGCTCTCTTGCCATTTCGATCATGGGGAATAATATTGCTAAATCCCAAGCTGATGAGAAAAATTGCCCTTCAAATTTAAGATCCTCTATCTGAATACGTTTGAAAAGTCCTGCATAAAACGTTCGAAGATGAGAAAAAAACCAGTCGGTTGATTTAGAAAATAGTCCGACTTTTCGAAGATTTCCATATTTAAGATACAATTTAAATAAGGGCTCTCTGCAAATTCCTTTTTCATAATTTGGATAAGTAACATATTGACCGTAAGTCAGCCAAACATTTGGATCATTGTAGTAACGGTTCAACTCGTTAAAAACATGGTCATTTGCAAGAAAATCATCCCCATCCAATAAAATGCAAATTTCATCATCTTTGCAGGAATGGATCGCATAATAAAGATTTGCTAACGCTTTTTGATTGATAGGATTTTTCTTAACTTCGACTCTACTACTTGCTCCAAATGCTTCAACGCATTTAATAGCTTTATGATAGGTATCATCAGTTGAGGCATCATCAATATAGATAACTCGATAATTGTCATATTTTTGTGAAAGAACAGAGCTTAAATTTTTTTCAACATAAGCCTCATTATTGTAAGACGGAATAATCACTACAAATGACTTTTTTTCTTTTACAAGTCGCTTATCAATTGGATGGTACGAGGATTTCTCTTTTGCATTTTTTGCAAGTTTTCTTCTCACAGTCTTTCCCAATCCGAAAAACAAACTCGCTGCAATAAGTAAAGAAATCACCATTTTTTTCATCGAATCATCATCCACAGCATGAATACGCAAACAAAGAGGACTAGAATTCCGAAAGCAAGAATAGAGGTGAATAAATACATGCGTTTCATCATTTTATGAAGTCGACTTTTTAAATATTCCTCATGATGTGTCATTTCTTCTGTATACCAAGCGCCACTCATCTCTTCATTAGCAAAAAGACCAAAAGCTCTTTCAATTTCATTGAAATATCCTGCTGGGAAAATGATGCCATCAAATCCAGGCTGCCTAATTGCCTCTAATACAGCTTCATGAAATGCAGAAAACACACGTAATGTAACCCGCTTTTTTGTCGATGTTACATCCTTTCCAGGATACTGACTTCCAATTCGCTCCCATCTTTCTTCCGCAAATTTCAAAGCCTGCTTTAATATAGGATGCCCCATTTTTGCCCCAATAATGCTATTACGCAGTATTGCAGATCGCTGAATTACTGGATTACCGGGCGTTAAAAGTCCCCCATAAAAAGAATACGTCTTATGCAACTTCTCAAAACTGGCTCTACATTCCATATCATGATCAATATAAAGTCCCCCCATCTTATCTAATACAATCAAGCGAACAATATCAGACTTCTCACCAAAATTGTCTGTTGCATCATAAAGTTTTTTGTAAGGACCAAGCAATTCTGTATCAACAGTTTCGTTATTCCAAAATAACACCTTCCAACGAGGATGAAACTTTTCCCAGCTCTTTAAATTTTGTTTTGACTTTTCAGGAAAATCTTTAGGCCCAAGCCATACAACATGAATGATCTCAGGAATTTGGACTTCATTTTCTGAGCTTAACTCTATCTGCCGATTAAAGAGGTCTTCAAATTCTTTCAGGTGCGCTAGATCTTGATCAGTTTTAACATACTTCCAACACCGCTTTCCTTTTCCCATCAACTCATTAAAATGACTCTTTTTCATGGGACTCAGTATATCATTTCCTCGCAAAAAAAATCTTGAGAAATTTATGGAATCAAGTTGAACTGTAATAATTATATGTTTATATCATAATTTATGGGCCATAAACGTATAAATGCCGATGAAGTTGCTTCAATTATATTAGCAGGCGGCGAAGGAACTCGTTTAAAACCACTTACAGAAATTCGATGTAAACCAGCTGTTACATTTGGTGGTCGCTATAGAATCATTGATGTTGCCATTTCCAATGCTCTTCACGCAGGGTTTAAAGACATCTATGTGATCTCACAATTTCTAGCGTCTTCATTAAATAACTATATCTTAGAAACGTACTCTTCCGATGGATTCATGGGATCGCACTTACAAGTGCTCACTCCTGAGCAAAATTCCGATAATAAAAAAATTTGGTATGAAGGCACTGCAGATGCTGTTCGAAAAAATATTGGAAGACTTTTAGAACACCCAGCAAACTACTTTGTTATCCTATCAGGCGACCAACTTTATTCCATGGATCTCTCTCATATGCTAGAAGTTGCAAAAGCAAATGACGCCGATCTCACCATTGCAACAATCCCTGTAAGCGAAAATGATGCAAAACGAATGGGCGTTATGAAAATAAATAATCATCTAGAAATTACAGATTTTTTTGAAAAACCAAATGATGCTGCAAGCCTAGCTAAATTTTCTGTTAGTGAAGAGCTCCTACCTAACGCCAACCTCTCCTTTCTAGGCTCAATGGGAATATATATTTTTAAAAGGCAAGCTCTTATAAACCTTTTACAAGAAGATCCGCGAGCAGATTTCGGCAAACATTTAATTCCTACCCAATTAAAGAAAGGAAAAACTTTTGCCTATATTTTCAACGGTTATTGGCAAGATATTGGAACCATAGGCTCTTACTATGAAGCCAATATGTGTCTTACAGAAAATTCTCATGCATGCCTAGATCTTTATAATGATATTAAGCCCATCTATACACAATCCTTTTCACTACCAGCAGCCAGGTTAATAAACACAACAGTCACAAACTCAATTATATGCGAGGGATCAATCATCTCTGCAGCCTATATTTCTCAAAGTATGATTGGGCTAAAAGCCTACATTGAAGAAGATTCCATTCTCAAAAATTCCATCCTAATGGGCTCATCGCTCCGTTCCAGTAAACCAAACATTCACATAGGCAAAAACTGCCACCTTGAAAAAGTAATTATCGACGAAGGCGCTTACCTAGAAGACAATATCACTCTGATCAATAAAAAAGGCATTCTTACTTTTGATTCTCCCGAACTTAGTATCAGAGACGGAATCATAGTTGTTAAATCAGGTGTCCGTATCCCCTCCGGCTTCACCCTCTAAAACCCTATGTAAAAAAGGGAAATTAGCAAGGATACAATGATGAAAGGATAAAAAAATGAATTTATATCTCTCTTATAATTAGCATGTTTTTGTTTTTCTATCTTTCCATCATTCTATCCTTGCTAAAAAAAAATGAACCAAAAATTTGCGTCAAAAATATGTCAAAAAAAGATATGGGTAATAGGATGGGCATGATATAAGGATAAAAAATGAAAATGAATTAAAACATGTTGAATTCTTTTTTTATTTCTAGCTAACATCTTGAGGCATTCGCTCTAATTTCCCTACTTTCGAATTTCGTTGTGTATACACTTGGTGGCATAATTTAGAAAAAAATGCTGTTTCTCGGGATGTGTCTGATATATTTTAAATTAAGCGTGTGATAGAGTTAAGAGTATGAAAGTATGGGCGATTGCAGATTTGCATTTATCTTTTGGCGTTCCTAATAAAAAAATGGATGTCTTTGGAGAGCGTTGGAAAGATCATAGCGATAGGATTGAAGCACATTGGCGGGAACTCATTTCTGAAGAGGACCTTGTCCTGATTGCAGGGGATATCTCTTGGGCGCTTCATCTTGAAGATGCAGCAATTGACTTGCAATGGATTGCAAATCTTCCGGGTACAAAAGTGATAAGTAAAGGGAATCACGATCTTTGGTGGAAATCAATGACCAAAGTACAAACAATTCTTCCTCCAAGAATGCACCTGATCCACAACAATAGCTTTACATACCAAGGAATTACAATTGGCGGAACAAGACTTTGGGACCATGAAGATAATGACTTTGGTCAGTATATTGAGTACAAAAAGCCGCCCGAAAATGTAAATGTACATGTTAAAACACATTCGCCAGAAGACGAGCGTCACGATGCAAAGATTTTTAAGGGAGAACTCGAACGTCTTCACTTAAGTCTTAAAGGACTTGATCCACATGCCCACACACGCATTGCCATGATCCATTATCCACCAACTGGCCCTTCCCATCATGAATCTGAAGTGACTAAAATTCTTGACCAATACAAAATCAATTACTGCCTTTATGGCCATCTCCATAATCTAAAGTCCGATGCTCCAGTCGACTTTACTCTTAATTCCATCCAATACATATGTACCTCTTGTGACTTTCTTCATTTCAAACCCTACCTTATAAAATAATTTCTATTGACTCTCGTCAAAATCGCTGGCAGTAGTTTTAGGGAAGAGGGAGAATTAACCACTCATGTTTCTATTTCAAATGATTTTGCTTATTTTATCAATTGTTCTTCTTGGATATCTTCTTGTAAGCATTGTATGGCCGGAGAAATTTTAATATGAACGAGATGAACTGGTTACAACTTATCCTTTTTTCATTAGTCATCATTTTACTAACAAAACCTATGGGACTATATTTATGCAAAGTACTGTCTTACAAACAAGCAACTGCATTTGAAAGATCTATTTATAAGGTTTGTGGAATCAATCCGCTAGAGGAACAAGACTGGAAACAGTATTTAATAAGCATTTTGGGATTTACGTTTATATGTCTGATTTTTATGGGAATACTACTCGCTTTTCAAAACAATCTTCCGCTAAATCCAGAAAATATAAGCGCACCTTCTTGGCATTTAAACTTAAATACTTCTGTAAGTTATGTGACTAATACAGATTATCAAAGTTATAGGGGCGAAAAAGCAATGTCTTATTTCTCGCAAATGGTAGCTCTTGTAGTACAAAACTTTGTGTCAGCAGCTGTTGGACTTGCATCTGCTGCTGCACTTGTAAGAGGAATTGCTGGAAAAGGCAAAACTACCCTTGGAAATTTCTGGAGAGATCTTGTCCGAATTAATTTGTACTTATTACTTCCTATTTCAATTATTGCTGCAACACTATTTATCGCTGAAGGCGTTCCCCAAAACTTTAATTCTTATGTCACTGTAACCACATTAGAGGGAGATTCTCAAACAATTATAGGGGGTCCTATTGCATCGGGGCAGGCAATTAAGTTACTTGGCTCCAATGGAGGTGGATATACGAATGCTAATTCAGCGCACCCGTATGAAAACCCAACCCCACTCTCAAATTTGCTTCAAATGCTGCTGATTTTTCTGATTCCTGCAGGACAAATTTATTATTTTGGTAAAACTGTGAATAGTGTAGGTCATGGGTGGTTTATAATTACAGCTCTTGGAACTGTATTTTTACTTGGTGTCATTACATGCGCCTCATCTGAAGCAGCAGGAAATCCAGACTGGCAAAAAATGGGATTAATAAACGGGAATTATGAAGGAAAGGAAAGCAGATTTGGCATATTTGATTCATCTTTATTCGCTTGCGTTACTACAGCAATTTCATGCGGCGCTGTCAACTGCATGCATGATTCTCTGACTCCTATGGGCAGCCTCATTCCCTTTTTAAATATTGAACTCAGCGAAGTCATCTTTGGTGGTGTTGGCGCTGGCCTCTACAGCGTTTTACTCTTTGTTTTTCTCTCCATTTTTATTGCCGGATTAATTATCGGGCGGACCCCTGAATACTTAGGTAAAAAAATTGAGTCATTCGACATCAAAATGACAATGCTTTCCATATTGCCATATGTTCTTATTGTTCATGGTTTTACAGCTTGGTCAACATTTAGCGCATGGGGACTTTCAGCTCTCGGAAATAGCGGAAATCATGGATTTAGTGAGCTTCTCTATGCATTTAGTTCCGCTGGAGCAAATAATGGAAGCGCCTTAGCCGGCTTATCTACGAATGCCCCTATGTTTAACGTAACTCTCGCAATTGCCATGTTTTTTGGCAGATTTCTAGTCATTGCACCTGTAATTGCTCTCGCAGGTTCTTTTGCGCAAAAAAAAATACATCCCAAAACCGCCGCCTCCTTTCCTGTTTCAAGCCTAATATTTACCTCACTTTTAATTGGAATTATTTTATTAATCGGAGCTCTTACATTTCTTCCAGCTCTTACTATGGGTCCTATTATCGAGCAGTTTTTCATGCTAAAGGGAGATTTATTCTAAATGAAACTGAAAGCATTTCTCGAATCTCTAAAAAAGTTAAACCCATTAAATCTGCTCCATAATCCTGTTATTTTTATCACAGAAATTGGCGCTTTTATCACAACATTTGACACAATTTTTCTTCCAAATGAGCATCTTGCATTTTATATACAAGTTTCAATTTGGCTCTGGCTCACTGTCTTATTCTCAAACTTTGCCGAATCTATTGCTGAAGCAAAAAATCAATCTCAGGCAGATTCCCTCCGAAAAGGGAGACAAGATACAACGGCAAATGTAAAAAAATTAGATGGCACCTTTCAATCAGTTAATTGCAAAACTCTAAAAAAGGGTGATATCGTTAAAATATCTGCTGGAGAAACTGTTCCGGGAGATGGAGAAATTATTGAAGGAATGGCCTCAATTGATGAATCATCGATCACAGGAGAATCAGCACCTGTAATAAAAGCTGCGGGGACAGATCATAGCTCTGTAACAGGAGGAACTAAGCTATTATCAGACCATATTCTTGTAAGAATTGCAAGTGAGCAGGGCGAGAGCTTTTTAGATAAAATGATTGATCTTATCGAGAGCGCAAAAAGAAAGAAATCACCGAATGAAATTGCACTAACTATTCTTCTTTCAGGACTTACATTTATATTTTTAGTAGTTGTAATTGCTATGCAAATTTTTGGAAATTATTTTAGTATTGCATTCCCAGTAACTATGCTAGTTGCTCTTCTCATTTGCTTAATTCCAACAACAATTGCAGGACTTTTAAGTGCTATTGGAATTGCAGGTATCAATCGTCTTATGCAAAATCACGTCTTAGCAATGAGTGGCTCTGCAGTTGAAGTCGCAGGTGATATCGATCTGATTCTTATTGATAAAACTGGTACCATTACAGTAGGTCAGAGAAAAGCCTCTGGATTTACAATAGGAGAAAAGATCTCGCTAGAAGATTTTGTCAAAGTTACCTATTTATCTTCTATTCAAGATACGACTGATGAAGGTCGCAGCATTGTAGAATATCTAAAAACTACCCACCCAAACCTTATTCCAAAAGAGCCTTCTAGCCTCTCATTTGTGCCATTTACGGCACAAACAAGAATGAGTGGAGCTAATTTTGGCGAAGAAATCTATCGAAAAGGATCTGTGGATTCCGTACAAAAATTGCTCGGGAAACAAGTGCCCTATGAACTTGCAACTGCAACAAGAGCTTATGCGGAAGCCGGAGGAACCCCATTAATTGTATGTGATAATACGCGGATGCTTGGTGTTATTTTATTAAAAGACATTGTAAAAGAAGGGCTTTCAGAACTATTTGGAAGATTCAAAGCGATGGGCATTCAAACAGTAATGATGACTGGCGATAACCCAATTACTGCTAAAACCATTGCAAAAGAAGCAGGAATTGACGACTTTCTCGCAGAAGTAAATCCCGAACAAAAACTAGAAACTGTGAAAAAAAAGCAAAGCGAAGGCCATCTTGTTGCTATGACAGGTGATGGAGTAAACGACGCTCCAGCCCTTGCGCAAGCAGATGTTGGTCTTGCCATGAATTCAGGAACTCAAGCTGCAAAAGAAGCTGGCAACATGATTGATCTAGACTCTCATCCAACGAAATTATTTGAAATCATAGAAATTGGTAAGCAAATGCTTATGACAAGGGGAGCGCTTACTACATTTTCAATTGCAAATGATTTAGCAAAGTACTTTGCTATCATCCCCGCAATCATTATACCTTTTTTCCCAGCTGCAAGAGCGCTTAATTTAATGCACCTGAAAACCCCAGAAAGCGCAGTATTAAGCGCAGTCATCTTTAACGCGCTCATCATTCCCGCTCTTATCCCACTAGCTTTTAAAGGAGTGAAAATGATTCCAAGCAAAGCCGCAGTTATATTAAGAAGTAATCTTTTAATCTACGGTATTGGTGGAATAGCGCTCCCCTTTATCGTGATCAAACTAATTGATTTAGCAATCACTCGGATGAGACTTATATGAAAGCATTTTTAAAAAGTTTAAAGCCTGCAGCACTTTTACTAGGAATTTTCACCATCCTTCTTGGTATGATTTACCCCCTCTTTATGAGGGGAGTCGGAGACCTTTTTTTTCCAGCTTGTGCAAACGGCAGCTTTATTTATAAAGACGGAAAAATAATCGGATCAGAACTCATTGCGCAAAATTTTACAAAGCCTGAGTACTTTCATCCAAGACCTTCTGCTGCAAACTATGACGGAACAAATTCACAGGGAAGTAACCTTGGTCCAACATCTTTAAAACTAGATACGGCAATAAAAGAGCGACTCCATACATACCGAACAGAAAATAATCTACCACACGATAGTAAAATACCAGCAGACGCTGTCACCTCATCAGGTAGTGGCTTAGATCCCCATATCAGCCCTGAAAACGCCTACCTCCAAGCAGAAAGAGTTGCCAAAGCTAGAAATTTACCCTCAAAGCAAGTGGAAAACCTAATTAAAACACATACCGAATCCAAATCTCTTTTTTTATTTGGGACGCCCAGAGTAAACGTTTTAAAGCTAAATATCGCTCTTGACACTCTATAGCGCATTGCATATGAATAATAACTATGCGCTTTTTTATATTAGGCATCATTTTTTTAAACACATTCATACTCGGAAATGAGGCGCTTCCAACCCCACCTACACCCTGGTTAACAGGGCCATTGATCGCCCCATCAGAATATGCAATTCCCCTTGGCCAAATTGAATTTGAAAGCTACATTTACGCAACTACAAATACGGGAATCTATGATAAGAACTGGAAAACTGTAAGCGCAGACCACAACTTTTTTTCGCTAAATCCCCAATTCTTTTTATATATAGGCCTCACTCCGTGGATGGACATTAATATCATCCCCCAATTTTTCTATAACACCACCCAAAATCAAAACTCAGTCAACTTTGGAGATCTAATTGTTGCGCTCGATTTTCAACTTTTAGACCCAAACTACACGCCGTATTTCCCAGGAATCAAATTCACTTTCAGAGAAACCTTCCCCACAGGACCCTACCAAAAACTAAATCCCACCAAACTACTCACCGACCTAGCAGGAGCTGGTACTTACGGCACAAACTTCAACCTCGTTTTCTACCAAGTATACCATCTCACAGGACACCACTTCCTTAGCACAGTCTACAGTGCAGCCTACACACTCACAACCCCTGTTCACATTCACGGATTAAACGCCTACGGAGGAGGTAATGGCGCTAGAGGAACAGTATACCCCGGAGAAACCTTTCAAGCGATCTTCAGCTTCGAACTCACCCTCACTCAGAGCATAGTCCTAGCCCTCGACAATGTCTATACCCACATCAACCGCACCACCTTTTCCGGCAATCCAGGCCAAACTCCAACCGGAGCACCCTTAAAAAACACCGAACCCTCATCCGAGCAAATCACCTTTGCACCCGCGATCGAATTCAACTTCAGCGAAAACCTCGGCATCATAACCGGCTGCTGGTTCACTGCCTACGGCCGCAACACCCCCAATTTTAAAAGCTACGTCATTAACCTCATCTACACCTTCTAATGGGACGTCTGACCCCCAAATTAAATAAGGTCGCTGAGAAGCTGCTTGTCTGTAGAGGTGATTTTTTGGCGGGGAGGGAGTTTTTTGCGCTGGCTAATAAGTTCTCGGATAAGATTTTCTTCGCGCTCTAAGTCATTTAGGCTGTAGTATGAGAAGATGATTTCTAACATTTCTAAGAAGTGGTCTTCGTTTTTTATGTGTTTGAGTACGTTTTTGTAGGTAGTGATAAAAAGTTGTTTGTGGCCTGTTTCGATGAGGTAATAGAGGGCTTCAAAGGAGAGTTCTATTTCTGTTTTGCTGGAGAGCTTTTCCAAAAATCTTGACATCATGGCCGCCTTCTCTTCAGGTGAAGCTCCTAGAAGTAACCTAACGCGTAAAAATTCAAACCAAAGGCTTCCCTCTACGTAATCATAAATGTTTTCGAGGAGTTCAGAGGCTCTAGTCTCCTCATTCATATCGATCTGATCATAAATATAGTTATAAAAAAAACTTTCAAGATCGTGGGCTAAATACGCAGTTAATTGTTTGAAGGCAACTTTAGGCTTCATCCCTCTATCAACACTTTCATCAAGAATATCAAATAGCTCTGTTAATATTTCTTCTTCTTGATTTTCCTTTCCTAAATCGAATTCGTTGATAAATGCGTCTAGTTCATCACAAAAAATTGATATGGTTTTACAAAAGGCGCAATTTCTTCTCCAAAACTCAAATGTATATAGATAGGCTTCCTCTTTTTTTTCAGAGGCTATCCTAAAGTCAACTTCTTCAGGTGATTTACCCGATTTAGCGAATTGGATGATCGTACTATTTTCAAATTCAATGCCCAGATTTTTTAGCCCTAACTTAAGCTCTTCATCTGTAAGTGATCTGTAGTCTAAAATTTGCCATTCAGGCACTTGAAGCAAAGGCTCATCCCTTTTCTTATATTGAAGAAGGTTATATTTTGCTCTACCTAAAAATGACATGCTTTCCCAAACTATATAAAATCTATTTTAATGACTCATTCATAATCAATTTAGTAATTTTCATCAATGCATAATTTGAGTATGCTTTCGATATGCATATCAAAAAGCGTCCATTCATCCTTCTTGAACTCTTTCTAGCACTCGCTTTGATCTCCCTTTCCATAATCCCCATAGCTTCTTACCCTTTTAAAATTACTCAAAAAGAGCTCTCAACTTTAATTGAAATACAGCTTCAAGAAATTGCTGAAGTAGCCTTTAAAGATCTACTTTTAGACAGTGATTGCTTAAGCAGAACCTACACAATTGCTTTAAATAACGATTACAAATGGGAATATCTTGCAACATGGGAAATTGAATATAAGACACCTACAACAGAACCTTACACAAAATCTCTTCTACAAGCAACTCTTAACCTAACTCCCCCCAAAAAATCTTCTGGTATCATTAAACTCCCGAACCTAGAAGTCTTTTTTGAATACTTCATTGAAGCGAAAGAAGATAATAAAGAATCCGCCTCCACTTCTGACCAAAATGATGACTAGTCACTAAATTCAACCGGTTATTTACCCTCTTCTTGCTGCTGAAGAAGATACGGAAGTGTGGATTTTGTAAAATCCGCTAGAATAGTTTCTACTGCGAGTTTCTCTTCTTCGGGCAAATCTGAAAGAGATGCTAACAATCTTCGACATTCATCGGCGCAAGTTTGATATTTAGGAATTTGAGAAATAAGCTCGTCTATGCGTATCTCAGACGGCTCTATATCACCACCTTTTCCTTTATCATAGTCAGCAAGAGTTACATACGGATCTCTAAGAAATGCTTCATTTTCAAACTTATACTGGTCCGTCATTGATTCTAACTCTTTTAAGGTTTCTATATTATTAATCAAATGCTCATATTTTTTAAGTTTTTCTGGAAAAGCTCTTAAAGAATCATCTTTAGGGCCTGCAAAAAACGATTTTTTACTAATCTCACCAACTGTTTTAATTATGTTATTTAGAATGCGCGAGTTACTATCACTAACAGGAAACCTGCTAACTAATTTATCTAATAGGTTTAATTTCTCCCTTAATTTTGCTATAGAACGGCCAGTTGGCACGTCAGGCAAATCCCTAAAGGTGAGCGAGATCGATTTATGCAATTTTTCTAGATCTGAATTAAATTCTTCTTTAGCCATATGATAGGCAGCTTCTTCTGAATATCGCCCTTTTGGTCCAATTTCTGAGGTCATACTCTCTCCTTTTCTTCTAAGAATAAAAATGGTTCAATTAATGTCAAATGGTTAGATCCCTGGCCAAGCGGACCCTTCCAGAAAATTAGATATCAAATAATTCCTAGGCTTAATACAATGCTAATATTTCTAATAAGGCGCATTATGAAATTATTTTCTAAGGGTTTTTTAAATAAGTTTGTCGATAAGGATGATAAAAGGCTTAAAAGGCCTGTCTATATTGATAATCTTAACTTAGTTTTGCTAACTAAGCACAATCCGTACAAAAGACCAATTGAGCTAAAAGCAAAGTCAAAGCTTAATGATCCAGAGCTAGCGCTTGTGACTTTTCAAAGACTATGCAAAGAGTAAAGAAAAAATCTCCGCTAACATTAATCGAAGTGGTCATTGCATTAGGCCTTATGGCAATAGTTTTTAGCACGCTTTTCCCTTTTCTGATTCAAACAATCCGTCTTTCCAAATCTCTTGAAACTCTTAAATCCAATGCACTTTCAACATCATATTTTTATAGCAGATTACTCCCCATTTTCTGTAAAGCTGATCCCTCCTCGTTTCAATTAGAAAAAGATGAGTCTGATGCTATCTATAAAGTAACTTTCACTTTTGAAAATGGCCTTGATCCAGCTCTCATTTTTTCAGGCAAAGTATCAGCCTCTATCTTTACTGATCAAAATAACAACTTACTCCTGTCACTTGATTCAAATGACGAAAAAATGGTTCAGCAAGAGGTTTTATTAAGCAATATAACAGAATTATCCTGGGAGCCCAGTCTTCCCTATTTTATTACCCTTAAAATTAAGCGAGAAAAATTGCCGCCTCGAGAATTCGTCTTCTTTTTTTCTGACAGGCCTCCTGATAAAGGCGCATACACCATAGAGCAGTCATGAATATTTTACCTTTTGTAACGATCCTAATACTTGTCATCTCACTAACAATCTCTTCATTTTTTACCGGCTTTAAAGAGACCTCATTTGCAAAAATAGGCTCAGCCGGTCTAATAAATGCTTATAGACAAGCGCGTAACTCCTCTGAAGAAGTAAGGCTTCTTAAGTATTCTAGCTCTCTTTTACCGAAAGAAACTACTGATAAGCCGAAAGAGAAAAGGGAAGCGCCTCAAGTACGCAAAACGGATCGAATACCCTTTCGCGAAAATATCACTGATAATTCAAAACTGAATCTTACCCCTATTCTTAAATCAGACAATCCCTTCCTGGAAGAAGTCCTTGTAAATCTAATAACAGAACTTTATTTGCATACTGAAATTTTAAAGGGATACAAATACGACAAAAAAGCATTCCCAAAATTGCTCGTAAAAGAGCTCCTACAAGCCGCAAATAAATTCACTGATAATAAAGAAATCCACTTTGAAAAGCTTATCCTTAAGACTCCAACTCTTCATACCATTTGGTATAAAATGCTTAAAGGCAGCTCAAACTACCCTGCCAAAGGCTCCTGGCCCGAGATCTCTAGATACACAATATTTTTAGATGAAAAAGAAACTGCCATCATCAAACCAAAAAAAGCTTCCGTCCCACTTCTTAAAGCATTTTTTGGCAAAGACATCTCCACCGAAATCCTGACTTTAGAAAAAGATCCGAATCGAAAAAGACAACCTCTCACAAAAGCTGAAATCGAAAAAATTCTCCAGGCCAATTCCTTCCCTGAAGACAAATTACCCCTTTTAAGCTACACCTCTCCTAAAATCATGCGCTGCACAGAATCGGAAATCGATCCCGCAACCGGCATCACCGCCACCATCACCTACTCCCCCAAATAGCTAACAGCCTGTACTAAAACCTTCCACAGAACATCAAAAAAAATTTAATTTTCTTATATTATTTTCTTCTTTGCGCTCCTTTGCGTCTTTGCGCCTTTGCGTGAATTTATTTTAAAAGACTGATATCCAAAACATATTGCCATAGCTTGAT